>ERZ894183.127-NODE-127-length-70022-cov-36.057213_pt1 | contig 70022 bp, 57 predicted proteins | sample MGYA00380279_ERZ894183 | MGnify/ENA primary metagenome ERZ894183 (study PRJEB32331, sample SAMN06328422) | human gut metagenome | biome: human gut microbiome; feature: stool | host: Homo sapiens | collected 2013-06-26 ... | reverse complement strand
CGGAGATAGTGCCGGAGGGAATCTTTGTGCAGCATTATCTTTGATGGCTAGAGATTGTGGAGAATTTATGCCAAAAAGACAGATACTGATCTATCCGGCTACATATAATGATTATACAGAAAATTCACCATTTCCATCTGTTAAGGAAAATGGAACAGATTATCTTTTGACAGCTGGGAAGATGCAGGATTATATTGATCTTTATGCGAGAAATAAAGAGGATAAGAAGAATCCTTATTTTGCACCATACATAGCAGAAGATTTAGCGAATCAACCTGATACATTGATTCTTACATGTGAATTTGATCCACTTCGAGATGAAGGGGAAGCATATGGGAAGCGCTTAAAAGAGGCTGGAAATTATGTAGAGATACATCGGATCAAAGATGCATTACATGGATATTTTGCGTTGGGGATCAAGCAGCTTCATGTACAGGAAAGTTTCACCTATATCAATGAATTTCTGAAAGAGGAAACACTGTGAGTAAGAAAAAAGCACGTTGGAGAAAATTAGATAATGCAGCAAAATTATATTCTGCTGCCAGTAATAAAAAAGATACGAGAGTGTTTCGTTTTTACTGCGAATTGAAAGAAGAAGTAAATCCTGATGTTTTGCAGGAAGCATTAAATCAGACAATAGAAATATTTCCTACGTTTTTAATGGTGCTTCGCAAAGGATTATTCTGGCATTATCTTGAGCCATGTAATTTACGACCGATTGTAAAGGAAGAGTACAAAGAGCCTTGTAGTAGACTCTATATAAAGGATAAGAAGACACTGCTTTTTGAAGTAACCTATTATAAAAAACGAATCAACTTCGAAGTATTCCATGTATTGACAGATGGCACAGGAGCGACAGAATTTTTAAAAGAACTGGTAAAAAATTATCTCTATCTTATTCACAAAGTAAATGGATTAGAACCAGTTTCATTGTTACCAGAAGATATGACGGTACAAGATCAAGAAGTTGATAGTTTTTTGAAATATTATTCAAAAGATCAGAAACGACCGGAAAAAAGAAAACTACATGCTTTCCAGATACGGAGAAAAAAGAAAGATGGAAATCATCTGCACGTCCATGAATCTGTTGTTTCAGTTCAGGCAGTATTGAAGCGGAGCAGGGAACTCGGAGTATCTATGACAGTCTTTTTGACAGCATTATTTATGATGGCAATAAATGAAGAAATGTCTAAAATGCAAAAGAAAAAGCCGGTTGTGTTAATGGTTCCGGTTAACTTAAGAAAGTTTTTCCCGTCTTTATCGATGCTGAATTTTTTTAATTGGATTGAGCCGGGATATAATTTTACTACACAAGATCAAAGTTTTGAGGCAATACTGAAATATACGAAAGAATTTTTTGAGACAGAACTGACAAAAGAAAAGATGTCAGCACATATCAGCGAGTTGCTTGCTTTGGAACTGCATCCGATTCTGAGGCTTGCACCTTTGGAACTGAAAAATCTATGTATTCAGGCCGGGGCAAAATATTCAGAGAAGAACACGACAGCAATCTTCTCTAATATGAGTGCGGTTAAAATGCATGCGAGTTATGTGCCTTATATTGAACGATTTGGTGTGTACACAAACACTCCTAAGTTTGAATTGTGTTTGTGTTCTTTTCAGGATAAATTATCATTTGCATTTACATCCAGATACGACACAGTGAACATTGAACGTAATTTTTATCGCTTGTTAAAAGAACAGGGAATTGCATCTGAAAAAGTAAAACCTGAATTTCCAAAGACAGATGAGCCAAGCGAACAGGAAATGAAAGTCTATAAAATTTATAGCTTTCTGTGTATTGCAATTGTTGCAGCAATGCTTGTTACGGAGTATAATTTCCATCCTAGAATTCGCTGGACCTTATTCACAGCCGGAGGCGTTGTGACAATGTGGATTGCCTCATCGATTGGATTTTTTAAACGCTATAACCTGCTGAAAAATGCGATGTGGCAGCTTTTTATCGGTACTATTATCTGCTTTATATGGGATGCACTGACCGGTTGGCACAGTTGGTCTGTAGATCTTGTGCTGCCGATCATGAGTGTATCTACACTTGCAGCGATGTTTGTGACCGCCAAAGTGCAGAAAAGCCCTGTGCGAGAGTATCTTATTTACGAAATTATGGCTGCCGGATACGGATTGATCCTTCCGGTAATCTTACTCTTATGCAAAGTGGTGAAAAATCCAACAGTAAGTATGTTTGGAGCGTTAATATGTTTCCTGTTTCTTGTAGCAGTGATATTGTTTAAAGGAAGAGAATTTAAAGAAGAGATGCAGAAAAATCTGCATGTATAAAATAGTGTTGATGAAACATTAAAGCTTCCCCATGAGGAACGCCCATCGGGAAATATGGGCGGATGCACTGAGAGTATCTAAAAGCCAGTGATCAGATGACCTGAGTTAGAGACATGAACAGCATCCACAATCGGGCAGAAGAAATTGTGTTGGAAGAAATCGTATATAGATAATATCTTGCCGGACTTCATTTTCGATGGAGTCCGGCTTTCTATATTCAGAAGCAGTATTTCCTATATCGGCAAAAAGCGTAGTGGCTCAACTTGAATACTGTTGATATTTTTTGCCGATGACGTGGTATACTATGTAATAGATTAACGTAGTTTTTGATTCTGTGTTGATACTGGATTTACTTGTTTTGGTCTTGTAGAGCAGAATTATGAGCTGCCGGAAGAAATCCTTCATGAGATGGGAGTTCATACAATCCCTGTTCCGAGGACGGAAGTATCAAGAACTGGAGTAAATACCACTGCTATTGATACACAGATTCAGAGAGCAGAATATGAAACTATTGATATTACTGTTCTTAAGAGGGGAATAATTGGAGTTAATAAGATTGGATATGCTCCCGTATAAAAATAAGATTGGAAGGAAGTGGTTAGAATGCATGCTATAGTCAGACAGGGGGATGGAAAGTATTACGTATCACCGGTATTTGGATATTATAAGGATGTTAAGTCTAAGGATGACTATCAGAGATATCTTGAAAGCATTCATACACCATATTATGTCGTATGGGATGAAGCAGGTGAACATCTTATTAAATGGTTTGCTATGCAACCTAATACAAAATATCTGATTCCACAGATTCTTATTATTGAGAGTGGCCAAGAAGGCTGGATAGAAGATGAGGATGGTGTTGGAGGAGTGGATTTTCTTCCAAGAGAGGTTGCAGATCAGATTATAGATAGTGGGTTATTCCCTGACGGCGTATTTGAAAAATGCAAGGCGGTTGGAGCTGGATATGAGTACAAGCCTGAGCAGGAAATCCTCACGCAAAAAGATATAGAAAATTTGGAATGGGCATCAGGTGGTTTCCATGATGCCTGCATACAAGAATGCAAGCTACAAGATGATGGTAGTTTATATGTGAAATTTGATGGTACTTGGGGTTGCAAGGTCGAAGTGTGGTTCTGGGGAGATGTTGAGTATGATATTTCAAGCAGAGATCCAGATGAATGCGATCCTTATTGGTACGGCTCAACAGTTATTATCTGGGATGACTTTGTTTACTTTGTTGACGAAGAGGATATGACCGTGGATCAGATTAGCGATGGATATTGTTGGTTCAAAGCAAGACACATGAAATACCGCATAATTCCTGATTAATTGACGGATATTCTGCCATTAAAAAATATGGCAGAAAAATCTTTCCGCCCTTGCTTGACACATGCTGATGAAGCCCACCGGCTTAATAAAAAATCCGGTATGTTCCAAAATATGGGAGAGAACCAGATAAAAGAAATCATTCATGCCGCTGCTTGTAGTGTGTTTTTTATTGATGAAAGTCAGAGGGTTACACTATCAGATATTGGAAGTGTAGCTGAAATAGAAAAGTGGGCGGCTTTGGAAAAATCAGAAATTATAAAAATGCAGCTTGTTTCTCAGTTCCGCTGTAATGGCTCTGATGGATACCTGGCATGGTTAGATCAGGCATTGGAAATTCGTGAAACAGCAAATTATAATCTTGACGGAATTGATTACGATATTCGCATCTGTGATACACCTGAAGAAATGGAAGCAATTGTGTTAGATCAGATCGGTACTAGTTTACAGTTGTGATGCCAAATTTGAATTACAATGTCCGTCAGAATGTCCCTCAGAAAAAAGTCCAATCCGTTGGAAAGCTCAATATTGAACATGATAAAAAAGGATAATAAAATCAGTACAGAAAAAATGGAAATCGTCTGTTGAGGATATTCAGAAACGAATTAAATAAATCTGGTGGTCCTATGTCGAAAGAAAGAGAAAAAGTAAAGTGTAAAACAGAATTAGAGTTCATTACGGAAGTTGCGGATGATTGTGTGGCAAACCTTAAAGATAAAGACAGAGAGCATCTGATCCGTAATCCATATGCAATAGATTATCATTTTTCATATTGCTTATATATCAGAAATCATTACATACATAACAGAGATTTCTCTGACGTGGATTTTTGGACTGAGCCTGATGATTTGTCATCTGAAATTATTAGAATGATTTTTGCAAAGCTTATTCCCGAATATGATTATGATAATCAGTTTATTGAAAACTTGTTTGATGATAAGAGATTCATCCAGCTGCGACAGGAATATAGAGCCATTTATGGTGATTATCCAGTGGCTATGGTAGAAGAGTATAAAGAAGGTATTTCCTTTGAGCCTGCATTGTTTATGTCTGAAATTAGTAGTTCGAATAATGTGGATATAGATAAAGAAATTGAGGTTTCTAAGAAAAATCACGAAAAAAGTTGTGCACATATTGAAAAATTATTGAAAAAATTGGCTGAAAAAGTTTGGAGGCTTGATCAGCTCAGACAAACAGCAGAGGAATATGGTATTGACTATGAGGAATTAATTCCTAAGATTCAGGAAATACAGAAAATATTATTTGAAGATAGAGAGTACATACCGGTTGAAGTTTGCCTGTTGCCTTATAAAAAGGCTATAGGACAGAAACGATACATTGAGTACAGAAGAAGATTGAGTAAATTATTAGAGGAACATCCGAGATTGATGGAAAAGCTAGATCTTTCTTATTTCAATGACAGAGTTTTAGCGAAAGTTGTATTGAAGTATAGATGGCCGTTGGGGTTGCTTCCGCAATATCAGGATGATGAGGTGATGGTAAGATATAGTCTTTCGCATAGTGGAGAAGCGATAGAATTTGCATCTAAACGCTTTCAAAACAATCGTGAATGGGTGAAGTTTGCTATTGAACATTCAGCAAATGGAACCATCATGTATCTGGATTGTATGAAGCCATATCGTAAAGATAAAGAACTTGTTTACTTGGCGTGTAAAGTAGAAAGATGGAATTTTGTCTATGTTGATAAATCTTATCGAGATGATTTTGAATTGGCAAAGCTTTGTATGGAACAGGTTGGAAATCTCAATACGATTTATGAGTATATGAGTGCAAGGTTGCGAGGTAACAAGGAATTGGCAATGCTTGATTTACAAGAGGATTTTCCAAATACAGAATACTATTCATCTAAACTTAGAAATGATGATGAAATAGCAGCGACATTGTTTAGACTTCATGGAGCTGATTCATGGGCATGGCATCATATGAGCAAGCGTCTAAAGAAAAAATACAAGATAGAAGAAATGTAGAGGTGTGGTAAATGTGAAAGATTAGCTTTATGCTAATCGGATAAGCATTTTATATATTATGGGTGATGTATTAAGAATAATAGATCGATTTAAAATAACAGGCCATGGCGTTATTTATACAGTAAAAATCAGTAAAGGTGCAAATGTTCGCATGGGAGATCTTCTGTCTGATCTTAGGGGAAATAGATTTGAAGTTAGCGGAATCGAAATGTTTAGAAGAAAGATACCGGAAGGAAAGACTTTTGAAGATATGCCTCTTGGATTAATGCTTAAGCAAATAGACGGCGTGGATCCCTTTGGAAATATACTTGTTAAAAATCTGAAGGAGATTAATTTCATTTTTTGTAATCATCCGCTGTATCAAAGAAAAGTTGATGAAGACTATGAAGATGAGTATCAAGAGGCTGGGTTACATCACTCTTGTGCATTATTCAGCTATGAAGACATGGAAAGCGGTAAGCTGTCATTGTTTGGAGAAGAGATATCTGGTCTTACAATTTATCGTGGCTGGATGATGAAGCCGGAAATGTATTCGGATTTCTATAAGTTACTGGAACAGAAAGGAATTTATCTGATTAATACTCCAGAGGAATATGAGAGGTATCACACGTTACCTGGATGGCATGATGACTTTGCAGAAGAAACTGCGCAGTCAGTATGGGAGACTGAGGGAAATATTGAAAATATATTGTTGAAGGCTAAACAATTAAATGGTCCTTATATTGTAAAAGACTATGTTAAGAGCAGAAAACATGAATGGTATGATGCATGTTTTATAAAAAATATTTCGGATATTGCGAATACAACAAGAGTAATAAGAAATTTTGTAGAACGTCAAGGTGATTCATTGGTAGGCGGAATCGTTCTACGAAAATTTATGGACTTACATCAAATTGGATTTCATGAAAGAAGTGGAATGCCTATATCAGAAGAATATAGAATATTCGTTTACGCTGAAAAAATTCTGATAATGGATAACTACTGGACGGAAAAAGAGGATGTAAGATTATCCGACGTTGAAATTAGTTGGATAGAATGCATCGCAAAAAAAGTCAGAAGCAACTTTGTAACAATTGATATAGCGCGGAAAGATGACGGAGAGCTAATGATCATGGAATTTGGTGATGGTCAAGTTTCTGGATTGCAGCAAATAGAAGCAAAAGATTTTTATCAATCATTTGAACGAGAAGAACGTATTTCGACTAAAGAGCTTTTTACAGACGGAACTGCAATATTGGTTGGAGATCCAATGCCGGATAAGTCAGTTGAGCAAATGCAATTAGATATTGCAAGCATCAGTAGTACTCAAGAACTGGTTGATGTTTATGTACAGGTACACAATAAGTTCTGGTATATTGAAGATGATTTGTATGATTATGAAGAAGAATCCGAAGAGTATATTAGAGTAAAAGAAATTGTGGAAGCTTGGGGTGAAATAATGGATTTGCTCGACAAAAAGATTATGGTTGCAGCAAAGAAAGAAGGACTTCTTGCAGAACGTCAGCTCAATTCCGGAACTGTCAAACAGCTTGAAAGCTTTATGAAGAAGTATGGCTATAAAGATGGAGACGGATGGTGGATTAAGTTAGAATAAATAATGTGGCTGTAAGATAGTGCTTTTGTATGTGTTAGAACAGAGATAAAGTGTCCAAGTATTAGCAAATCAGAATCTACACAGTCTTCTATAAAACCAATTTTCCGATAAAAACATACACCTTATTTTACACCTTTTGCGGACAATATTATGCGAAAATAAACCAGGTTATGCCAAAAAGTAAACATTCACAAAGGCTCACAAAGTCCGAAATACCAAGAAAAACTAAGAAATGCGAGGTTATGCAACAATGATAAAAGTACTCTTTATTTGCCACGGCAACTTGAGTGGAAAGTGGTAGGAATGTTGGATTTGCTGGGGTTACGGGAGATTTTGGAACAGGAAATAACAACAATTTAGCATGAAGGGGAAGACTGTGCCATAGCGGTGTGGAAAATTCATATATTGTGCAAAAATGTAGCAGAGGTTTGTGTTTGGACAAGTCTCTGCTATAATTATAAATGGCAACTAAAATATAGAGTCAAAATAATCGGAGGTAGAAATGTGTCAGATATAGGCTTAGAAGCAAATGATAGAAGAAAAATTGCAGGTGAAGTTCTTCAAGATTTGTTTACTATGTATACATGTTTTAACATACAAAGTAAAATTAAAAATCCATTCATCCAAGAATTGTATGGATACATAATGGTGTTTTTTATTCTGTTTTTCTTCATGAACTTTATAAAGCAAATCTTATAGACGAAAATCAGTACACTCAAATTCCTAAGTCATTAATGAATGAGTTTCGACAAAGATTTTTGAAAAAGAAGGCTGAAATTGGAAAACCACATCTTGATAGCATTTGTAAAGAAATGGGGATTGATTTTAATTATTTTTTGTATGACATCATTCTTACAGTTGATACAAAGGACAGAAGTAAATTGTATTCTGTAAATTTAGGTCTTTGGGATTTAGAAAGAATAGAAAAAGAAAAATTGGAGTTGTTTAATTCGTTGGCAGGAGTTCCGGAAAAACTTATTAGGGAGCTTCTTCATGATACAATGAGCAAGGAAATAGCGGACGATTTTATTAAAGTAATTGATACGGCATGTGAGGAGTTTGCAACTGCTATAGATAGTCAAATGTCGCCTACAAAATATCCTTATTCTAGTGCTGTGTTTTTTAAAGATACAGAGATGAATGAACAGGATAAATATATCGTTATGTATTATTATTCGTATTTTTCCTTGTTTGCTATGCTGGATAAATTTGTACCAGCATTAAAGGTGGAAGGTGAAGTAATAAATATCAATGTACCATATTCAATGATGAAGCTTAAATCTATGCTCATAGGTGCATTTGGTGAAGCGATAGTTGGATTAGATACACCGATGGTCAAAAACATAAAAAAACAAATAGAACACTGTTTTGGTAAAACTGACGTGTTCAAACTTAATAGACGATTGCGCAACAATCTTCATTATAAGGAAGTTGATAAATTGTCTGTCAAAGAATTAGGAGAAATTGATGTTTTTCAAAGAAAATATATGGAAATTATACTAAATATTTTCAATGATAATATTAAATTCAAAATTGGAAAATGGTATAAGATGATTAAGTGGATTGCTGATCACACTGATGCGAAAATATTAGAGGATAAGAAGAAAAACAAAGAGAAAATGTGATGGAAAAATTATTGAAGAGCTAGCAGTAATGCTGGCTTTTCTTTGTTAATTTCCAGGGTACGTACCCTAGAAACTAACATTCAAATCTCTTATCCTATGTAAATGTATACCTACCTAATTTTAACTTTCAAAACTGGAGCATTTGCTCCATATTATGAGGTTTTAAACGCATTTTATGAAGCTACATGATACAGAAACCACAGTACTGAAATTGAATATTGCAATTTTCAAAATTCAATTGTCCTCATCCTGATAAAGTGCTAAAATATATATAATGACTTTATTGATTACACAGAAAATGGAGGCAAACCAATGGCTGTTAGTTACGATAAATTATGGGTAATTTTGAATGAACGTGAAATGATGAAAACAGATCTGATCAGAGTAGCGAAGATTAGTACCAATGCAATGGCGAAACTCGGAAAGAACGAAGATGTTCGTGTAGGTGTGCTGGTTAAGATTTGTGAGATTTTGAATTGTAAATTAGATGATATCGTAGATATTGTTTAACTGTAAATCTGGGTAGAATGATACATAACTATTGATGCAATGAAAAGGAGTGCCAATATGTCGGAAGATAAGAAATGGCAATTTGAACTTGAGGAATATATCCGACAAGGAGAGCCGGAACAGGCGGAGAAAAGTGAAGCGTGGCAGATTGCGATTGGTTTGCAGCAGGTGGATGGACTGAAGACTTCTGCATATTTGCTGGATACTGCAAAAGAGCATATCGAAGGTAAAATTAGCATTGATGAGGCTCAGAAGCGAATCCAGAGTTACTATGAAGAAAGAACTGATCGAAAAGATACGGAGGATGAAACAAAAGAGGCTGATATTGTTTCTTCAAGAATCACACAGCTTCTGGGAGAGAAAACATTTCAGTTTTCACCGGCAGAATGGATGACGATTCATCGTCGCCTTTTTGAAGGTGTATTCGACCATGCTGGAAAAATCAGAACTTATAACATTACGAAAAAAGAATGGGTACTGAAAGGCGATACGGTCATTTATGCATCTTGGAATAGTATTAAAGACACGCTGGATTATGATTTCAGAACGGAAAAAGAGTTTTCCTATGAAGGATTGTCTTTGAATGAGTCTATCAAACATCTGGTGAAATTTGCTTCTGATATCTGGCAGATTCATCCATTTGCAGAAGGAAATACAAGAGCAACAGCGGTATTTATTATCAAGTATATGAAGACGTTTGGATTGAAAGTAGACAATGATGCGTTCAAGAAACATTCCTGGTATTTCAGAAATGCTTTAGTAAGAGCAAATTATAATGATTTGAAGAATGGAATCCATGCAACAACAAAGTATCTGGAAATGTTTTTCAGTAATCTGTTGATGGAAACGGATTATGAGTTGAAGAATCGATATATGCATGTGGATTATGTTCTGGAACAGGATGAAAAAGTTGTACAAAGTGCAATGGAAGAAGTTTCAAAGGGCAAAATTTGCACTTTGAATTGCCCTTTAGATGAATTGGCAATTTTAAAACTGATTATAGAAAATCCGAACATTACACAAAAAGAGATTGCAAATAGAATTGGAAAATCAGAACGAACTGTTAAAAATAAGGTCGCTTTGTTGAAAGAAAAAGGATATATCCGAAGATTGAACGGAAAACGAAACGGGAAATGGGAAGTTCTGATAGATTTAGATTAACTGTTTCGTGAGAAAGGATACTGTTACATGGGAAATACAATAGATTATTACAACGAAAATGCAAAAAAGTTTATTGATGGAACAGTATCTGTTGATTTTAGGTCTATTCAAGATACATTTTTAGAATTATTACCAGGAAACGCAAAAATACTTGATTTTGGTTGTGGTTCTGGAAGGGATACCAAGTATTTCTTGGATCGGGGATGTAGAGTCGATGCAATGGATGGTTCATTAGAATTGTGTAAGTCAGCGAGTGAATATACAGGTATCACTGTAAAACACATGTTATTTCAGGAGTTAGACGAAAAAGAAATGTATGATGGTATCTGGGCTTGCGCATCTGTATTGCATGTTAAACGTGTAGAATTACCGGACATTATTCGTATAATGAGCTCTGCAACAAAGGCAAACGGAATTATTTATTTGTCTTTCAAATATGGAGATTTTGAAGGGGAAAGAAACGGTAGATATTTTACAGATATGACAGAAGGGTCTATGGCAGAACTACTGGTAGATTTTCCTGAACTAAGAGTTGAAAAGCAATGGATTACTGGCGATGTAAGAGCCGGTAGAGGAGACGAAAGATGGTTAAATATGATTCTCAGAAAATAGATTATCAATTACATATCGATTCTGGGTATTATAATACGTTAGATATTGAAGGATTTTCTCGGATGATGAAAGACCCTTCATATTGCTATAAGTTTTATTGGTTAGAGGCTATTGTTCAATTGATTTCAGAAGATAGGAAAGAAGCTTCTTATGATGAAATTATTAATGAAATGATTTCTAATGCCTGGTATTCTGTGTTGGAATTTCATGTACATCTTAGTGGTATTTGGGGCGATGGAGAGATTAAGGATAGCCTAGAAAAGGCTGTTTTAAAGTTACATAAGCTGAGTGATTTGTCAAGTAATGCTTCAAAGGTAGAAATAAAGAATAAGATTGTCGAGTACAACAAGGAACTGCATGGAGAGAAGATGACTCTTACACAAAATGTACCATACAAGGCATTGTCTGGATTTGCTAATCGATATTCTGAACATATCGATTTAAACAGTAGTGCAGGAAGAATGATGGCTTATTATAATCGAATTAACGGAATTGAAAGCCCTCTTCCATATACATTTGGTGATCAAAAAGGTTTGGAACGAAAAATCATATTTCACGAATCATGGATTAAGATGATTCAGGATAATATGGTTGCAATTTTAGGCTGGATTCAGTATGAGAAAGTGCGCTGGTTACAGAATAATAATCCAGAAGTTCCGGGGTTAGTATATAAACTTGCACCATTAGATGATAAAATGCGAAAACTTGGCCATGTTCGAAAATTGTGGGAAGGTGTCTTGGATATGACCAGCATTATAGATGTTTTTAAGAATGAGCCGATTAAGAAAGATGCGTATGATGTGGATCATTTTATTCCATGGTCATTTGTTATGAACGATGAACTGTGGAATCTGATGCCGATGGATTCTTCATTGAATTCTTCAAAAAGCAATCGTTTGCCTCAATGGGACAAGTTCTTTATGAGATTTGCTCAGAACCAGTATACGATGTATGAGTTGCTTCATGAGAAGACAGGAATTAGAAAATTGTACGAGTCTTGTTATAGAGATAATCTACATTCTATCTGGGCAAGCCAGGAATTATATCGAAAAGGGAATTCAAGAGAAGAATTCTATGGAATATTAGAAAGAAATATGCGTCCAGTTTATGACTCTGCCAGAAGGCAGGGGTATGAGATTTGGATACTATGAATAGTAATATACTACTTATTCAAAAGAGGAGAAGAAAATGCCAATATTAACTAATGAGTATTTGAATTATTATCCGAAATTACCGCCAATTCTGTATCATTACTGTTCTGTAAATACATTTATAAGTGTGTTACAGAATGAAAATTTATGGTTATCTGATGCCGAAAAGACTAATGACTATACAGAAATGAAATGGCTGTTTAGTAGAATTAAAGAGGTTATAGATCAAGCTGTAGAGATGTACAAGGTGGATTTCCCAACAGAAGTATTGCAGAAAGCAAAGATGATTGCATGTGAAATATCAGATGATTTATTGTTAAAAAAGGCTCCTATAGTAAAGAATGCCAAAAATTTTTTTGTATGTATGTCAGAATCACAAGATCTTCTCAGTCAGTGGAGAGCTTATGGAAATGATGGAGAAGGAATAGCCATTGGATTTAATACGGAATTGTTGCGTGGGTTTTTAAAAGACTCTGATTATATTTTTACGAAAGTAATATATGACTCTTCCGAGACCCTGAAATTTTTACATACGGCGATTGATGAACCATTGAAATGGGCAATTGAAAGTAGTATAGATCGAAAAACGCAAGAAATTGATGAAAAAGAATTGATGATGAATGTATCGTTATTGATATATTCCATATGGCAAGAAGGTTTTGTGTATAAAAATCATACATTTTCGGAGGAAAGAGAATGGCGTTTGTTTCGGAAATTACAAACAGATAATTATTGCGATAGTGATGGTGTGGATGATTATGGTTACGCTGGTTTTTTAGAAGGATTTTTTAGAGATAATGTGAAATATTTGGGTGATTTTACCAGGAGTGAATTAAAATATAGGAGTACAGAAGATGATATACGTGTCTATTTTGAATTGGGATTCACAAAGTGTAAAAAGGATATAATTAAAGAAATAATTATAGGGCCTAAATGCAAAATAAATCCTATAGATATAAAATTAATGTTAGCGCAAAATGGATACATAGAAGATTTTTTTTCAAATACGATAAATATTAAAAAATCTGAATGTCCTTATATATGATTCATTATATGTTTTGTCAGTGTCTAATAAATAAAAAACACCAAAGGAAAACAGGGTGAAAAATGAAGAGGGAAAAAATAGATCAATTAATCCAAGGCCTATCTACAGCCTTTATAAATCAAAACATTTCATCAAACCTGGCCTATAAGCCACAGTTCGTATCAAACAACTATAAAGAAGGACGAAAAGTTATCTCATCTATTGAGGATGAGCTTTTGTCATGTGAAGAATTTGCTATTAGCGTTGCATTTATCACTATGGGAGGAATTACACCGCTTCTGCAAACATTTAGAGAACTGGAACAGCGTGGTATTCCTGGCAAGATTCTTACAACGGATTATTTGACTTTCAGTGATCCGAAAGCACTGCGCATCCTTGCAAACTTTACGAATATTGAATTGAAAATGTTTGTAACAGAGAATGCGAAAGAGGGGTTCCATACGAAAGGGTATATTTTCAAGAAAGAGGAAATGTATCGAATTATTGTCGGAAGTTCTAATATGACACTTAGTGCGCTTACAACAAATCGTGAGTGGAACACAAAGATTGTTTCTACAGAACAAGGCGAATATACACAGAATGTTGTTGCAGAATTCGAGCAGTTATGGAATGCACCGCAGTCATTGTCATTTGAACAGTTTATTGAAGCCTATACAAATGTTTATACAAAGAATAAGATTATTCAGAGACAGAAAGAAATTGGGAAACAAGCAGAAGTTCCGTCTTTGGAAGTGTATCGCTTGCAGCCAAATTCCATGCAGGTTGGATTTATCAATAATCTTAGAAAGATATATGAAGCAGGAGAAGATAAAGCATTATTGATTTCTGCTACAGGTACCGGTAAAACCTATGCTTCTGCATTTGCAGCAAGAGAACTGGAATTTAAGAAAGTGTTATTCTTAGTTCATCGCAACCAGATTGCAAAGCAGGCATTGAAATCTTACCGTAAAGTATTTGATGGTAAAGTTTCTATGGGGATGGTTACTGGTAAGTATCAGGATTATGATGCTGATTTTGTGTTTGCAACAGTTCAGACATTAAGCAAAGAAGATACTCTGAGCAGATATGAAAAAGAATATTGGGATTTGATTATCATTGATGAAGCACATCATAGTTCCGCAGATAGTTACAAGAAAATCATGGATTATTTCACACCGAAGTTATGGCTGGGTATGACAGCAACACCGGACAAGCGTGACGATAATTTGGAAGGTAGAAATATTTATGAGATTTTCAACCATCAGATTGCGTATGAAATTCGTTTGCAAAATGCAATGGAAGAGGATTTGCTGTGTCCGTTCCATTATTTTGGAATTACTGATCTGGAAGTTATTGCAGATGCAGGAAAATCGTCGGAAGAAAAGGTTGAGAATTTCAGATATTTAACTTCAGATGAACGTGTGTTGAACGTAATGAAACAGGCAGAATTCTTTGGATATAGTGGAGATAGAGTCAAAGGATTGATTTTCTGTAGCCGTATTGATGAAGCAAAAGAGCTGTCTGTTAAGTTTAATGAAAAAGGATGGAGAACGCTTGTGCTCAGCGGTAGCGATTCAGAGAGTGTAAGAGCAGAAGCGATAGAACGACTTGCAGGTGATGAAGCAGAAGATGCCTTGGATTACATTATTTCCGTGGACATCTTCTCAGAAGGTGTTGATGTACCGGAAATTAATCAGGTAATTATGCTTCGTCCGACGGAATCTCCAATTATTTTTATCCAGCAGTTAGGTCGTGGACTTCGTAAAGCTGAGGACAAAGAATATGTAGTTGTTATTGATTTTATCGGTAATTATCGTAATAACTTTATGATTCCGATTGCGCTTTCTGGAGATAGAAGTTACAACAAGGATAATATCCGCCGTTATGTAACAGAAGGCGGTCGTGTCATTCCGGGCTCGAGCACGATCCATTTTGATGAAATTTCTCGTAAGCGAATTTTCCAGGCAATTGATAATGCGAACTTTAGTGATATTAAGTTGATTCGTGAGAATTATACGAATCTGAAAAATAAATTGGGACATATTCCAGCACTTGCAGATTTTGATAAATATGGCGAGATGGATGTTCTGAGAATTTTTGATAATGGCAGTTTGGGATCATATTATAAGTTCCTTGTGAAATATGAAAAAGAGTACACAATCCGATTGTCAAAAGATGAGGAAACTGTAATTGAATTTGTTTCTAAAAAGCTGGCAAGTGGAAAACGAATTCATGAGTTGGAAATGTTGAAACGTTTACTTAAATATCAGCATGGAATTATGGGGCTGTTAAAGAAATCATTGCAGGACAATTATAATTGTTCCATGGATGATAACTGTGCAGAAAACGTTGTAAACATGATGACAAATGAATTTCCAACAAGTGCAGCGAAGAAAACATATTCTCAATGTGTATTTCTGGAAAAAGACGGCGAAGATTATAAAGTGTCTAAGTTGTTCGGGGAAATGTTACAGAATGAAGATTTCTACAATATTTTAGAAGAGCTTATTGATTTTGGTATTTCTCGTTATAAAGAAAATTTTAGTATGAGATATCAAGATACAGATTTGGTTCTTTATCAGAAGTATACATACGAAGATGCTTGTCGTTTGTTGAATTGGGAGAGAAACGAAGTGCCATTAAATATCGGTGGTTACAAGTATGACAAGAAAACAAAGACATTTCCGGTGTTTATTAACTACGATAAACAGGATGATATCAGTGATACGACAAAATACGAAGACCATTTTACGAGTTACAATCGTTTGATTGCGATTTCAAAGAGTGGACGTAGTATTGAGTCAGAAGATGTGCAGAATTTCTTGAATGCAAAGGAACGAGGGATTGATGTACAGCTTTTTGTAAGAAAGAATAAAGACGATAGAATTTCAAAAGAATTCTATTATCTTGGGAGGATGACTTCAACTGGAGTTGTAAAAGAATTTGTGATGCCTAATACGGATAAAACAGCAGTGGAAATTGAATGGGCATTGGATACTCCGGTGCGTGAAGATATTTACGAATATATTGTGAATGGATAATGGAACGATAGGAGATAACATGAAAACAATTAGAGTAGTAGCAGCAATTATTATTGATGATGGCAAAGTGTTTGCAACTCAGCGCGGATATGGTGAATTCAAAGATGGTTGGGAATTTCCGGGAGGAAAGATTGATACTGGCGAAACACCAGAGGAAGCACTTGTCAGAGAAATAAAAGAGGAACTGGATACAGAAGTGGAAGTGAAAGAATTACTGGATACCGTTGAATACGATTATCCAAACTTCCATTTATCTATGGACTGTTTTATCTGTAAGATTAAATCAGGTGATTTAGTGTTGAAGGAACATGAAGCGGCTGCATGGTTGACTAAGGAAACTTTGCATTGTGTGGACTGGCTGCCGGCGGATCAGGGATTAATTGAAAGAATCGAAAATTATTTGAAGGAAGATTAACATGTTTAAAATTACAGAAGGTGACTTTAAAAATCAAATATATGGAGATGAAAGTTATCTAGCCAATTGGCCAATGCTTTATATTTTAGAAAATGGAAAACAAGCTTATATTGGGGAATCAAATCATGTAAAAAATCGCATGTCCCAGCATCATGGTTCCGTGGATAAACGAATTTTTGATAAAGTGCATTTTATTTATTCTTCTAAGTTTAACCAATCAGTTACATTTGATTATGAGTCAAAGCTAATTCAATATATTGTGGCTGATGAACTTTACGAAGTTCGTAATAAAAATGCTGGAATGGCAGACAAAGAGTATTACGGAAAGAAAGAATATGATGAAAAATTTCAGTTGCTTTGGCGTAGTTTGCAACGTGAAAAGTTGGTAAAGCATTCTTTAGAAGAACTTGAAAATTCTGATTTATTCAAATATTTTCCGTTTAAAGAGTTGAATAACGATCAAAGAACAGCGGTAGAAGAAATTATCGCGTCTTTAAAACAAGAAGAAAATCAAACGGTTGTTGTAAATGGTATGCCTGGTAGTGGAAAGACAATTGTGGCAATTTTCTTATTAAAATATTTAAGAGATAGCGAAGAGTTTAAAGGCAAAAAAATTGGCTTTGTAGTGCCACAAACTTCTTTGAGAAAAACGTTAAAAGGAATTTTTAGAAGTATTTATGGACTAAAAGCATCAGACGTTTTGGCGCCTTCTGATGTGACAAAGCAATATTATGATATTTTACTTGTAGATGAAGCGCATAGATTACATCAGTACAAAAATATTTCATATATGGGTGCATTTAAAGCAAGTTGTGAAAGAATTGGTTTGACAACAGATAGTGATGAGTTAGACTGGATACTTCATCAATGCAAATGTCCGGTTCTTTTCTATGATGCGATGCAAGTTGTTGGTCCATCAGGAATAGATGTGAAAAGATTTCGCAGTAAAATGAAAATGGAACAGGCAAAACGTTTACTGATTTATTATAATCTGCTTACACAGATGCGTGTAAAAGGTGGAAACGATTATATTGATTATGTAAAAGCTATCTTGGCTGGAGAAGTAAAAGAAAAGAAAAACTTCAAAAATTATGACTTGATATTAATGACTAATTTTGCAAAGTTCAATGATTTGATGTACCAGAAAGAAAAAGAAACTGGTCTGGTAAGAATGGCTGCTGGATATGCATGGGATTGGGCTAGTAAAAATGATAAAGATGTTTACGACATCGAAATCCAAGGAATAAAGAAACAATGGAATCATTGTACAGAAGGCTGGGTACATTCAGAGAACGCAATAAATGAAGTTGGATGTATTCATTCTACACAGGGATATGACTTAAATTATGCATTTATCATTTTAGGTAATGAAATTGGATATAATCCGGACACGAAGAGTATCATAGTTCGTGGAGAACATTATTATGATCAAAACGGAAAAAAGACAGCTAGTTATGAAGAACTAAAAGAGTATATTCAGCATATATATTATGTTCTTATGACAAGGGGGATTCGAGGAACATATTTGTATGTATGTGACCCCAAATTACGAGATTATATTTCACACTATATAGACACAGAATAACGGGAGAAGAGGTATATCGAAATGACACAAGAGACTATAAATAAGGTGCTAAAGTTCAGAGATGACAGAAATTGGAAACAGTTTCACAATCCAAAAGATTTGGCAATTTCAATCAGTTTGGAAGCTGCAGAACTATTAGAAGTATTTCAGTGGAGTGCTGCAGATGTTGTTTGTGAAAATAAGCTGGATAAGATAAAAGAGGAACTAGCGGATGTTATTAATTATTGTATTTTGATGGCTGACGCTTGTGGATTAGATTTAGATGAAATTGTTTCTGAAAAAGTTAAAAGAAATAATGAAAAATATCCAGTTGAGAAAGCCTTTGGAAGTAAAGAAAAGTACACACAATTGAAATAACAATTATAACCTTCCCTTGCTTGCAAGACTGTGACGTCAGGAACTAAAGATAAAACAGTTATTTTTCGAGGCTTAGAGGATAGAAATATCCCTGCAAGTTCGTGTGATTAAAGAACCATAAATTGAGTTTCTGTATCACGCGGTGGAACTTGCTCTAGAAAAATGCTGTGTCTTGTGGGTTTGGGGAATGATAATCCCCAGCAAGTTCGTGATGACAAAATTCATGAAAATGAGTTATTGTCAGACACGGTGGAACTTGCTCTAACCTACAAAGACAATATAGAACGTGGGCCTGGGGAATGCGTAATCTCCAGCAAGTGACAATGTAAGAAGAATGATAAAATCATTTTCGTTAAACATGGTGGAACTTGCTCTGAGATTATTTACAATAGAATATTTATTAGTTAAGCGGAAATGCCTTGATTGACTGACAAGAAATGTTGGTTGATCAGGGCATTTTTCTATTTGTGTACGAAAATAAAAAAACTTTCAAAATTTATCGTTAGAATAGCTGTTTTTCGTCCCCATAAAGAAGGTAGAGGGAAATATTTAAAAAATTTTATAGAAATCACACCAAATCGCTTAATTTCCGTCTCCACCAGAAAAGTAGGAGGATGAATTTTTGAAAAACTTTTAGAAAACCATCGTTGAAACTCAGAGAGATAGTCCCCTACAGATATATGAAGGGAAAATTATTTTGAATTAATTTTCATCAAAGTGCTCTTTGTGCGTCCCCATAAAAGAAGTAGAGGGGAATGATTCTGTCTGAAAAAAAGAAAAATTAAAAAAGTTCAAGAAAATATGGGCAGATTCGATGAATTTTGACCCCATAAACAAGGTGGGAGGTCTTTTTGGAAGAAATATTAATATTTTTTCGGCAGATTTGATGATTTCTGACCTCATAGACAAAGTAAAGAGAAGTTTTTGGAAATATAAAATTTGACGCGTCATTCTAAAGATTTTTGTTTATCGATGTAGAGGAAAATTTTTCAAAAATCCCCACGGCATTAGTTTAAACATTTGCCGTAATAAAAAACACAGGAAGGAGTGATTGATTTTGGAGACTATTTATATGGAACGTGGAACCCCATTGCCGCGATATTTTCCATTGCCACAATTTATATTAGATGTTGATATTTCCAGCACATCGAAGATTCTGTTTGCATTGTTACTAAATCGCGCAAATTTATCTCAGAAGAATGTTTGGGAAGATGATGAGGGGCATGTATATTGCACCTATACGATTGAAGATATGGCAAAGGATATGAATAAAGGCATGACAGCAATTAAGAACTCACTCAATGAATTGACTAGAGAAGGATTGCTGGAACGTGTACGAGCAGATTTTGGACGGGCAAATCATTTATACATCAAGATTCCTGTTGGTGCAGATACAGTCAGTAAACCGCCTGTCATAAAGCCAGAAAAGCAGCAGGCAGTAGGCTATAAATCCGCACCTAATAAAGCCAGGTATCCGTCCACTAATAACTATAATAAATCACTTAATTACAATAACCAAAGAGATGAGCGATTTTTGGATTATTCGTTCAAGGAAGGAGAAAGTTTATGATGAACACAGAAAAAATAAATATGGATCATGAAGGTGTAGAAGTTCCGGATTATTACGGAGAAGATGGATTGTTGTATTGTGGTGTATGTCACGAACCGAAAGAAGCATATTTGCCAGAGGGAAAAGAATGGCTGGGTAGAAAAACACATCCACGTATGTGCCTTTGTGACAGAACTGAGTATGAGCGACAGGAAAAACGAGAAAAACAGCTGGAGCACGAACAGGAAGTCAGTCGTTTGCGTGCAAAATGTTTTTCAGACAAATACATGAATAACTGGACTTTTGAAAATGATAACGGATTAAATCCGAAGATGAAAGAAGCAAGAGATTATGTTGTGAACTGGGAGGAAAAAGAAAAGGAAAACAATGGACTTCTCCTTTGGGGTGGAGTTGGAACCGGAAAATCATATATGGTTGGTTGTATTGCCAATGCATTGCTAGAACAGGAAGTTACGGTTCTGATGACAAATTTTGCAACAATTCTAAATGACCTCAATAGCCATTACGCAGATAGAAATGAATACATACAAAGCTTATGCAGAAACCGCTTGCTCATCATAGATGATCTTGGCATGGAACGAGGCACTGACTATGGATTGGAACAAGTTTATAATGTGATTGATGCCAGATATCGTTCGAATAAACCATTGATTATAACAACAAATCTGACCTTGAACGAAATGCAAAATGAGACAAACATTGCTCGAAAACGTATTTACGACAGAGTACTGGAGATGTGTATTCCGATTCGGATTCAGGGACCACATATGCGAAAAATCGAACGTGATAATAAATTAAAGAAATATATAGAAGGTAAGAAATAGAGGAAGGGGGAACTGCTTATGTTCGAAATCCCAATTTGGGAAAAGTATGCATTATCAATTGAAGAGGCTGTGTAGTGGTAAACTAAATTTGTAACACCTTGTTCGGATAGTATATAATATTTATTATCCAAAGGAGGGACCAATCATGGCCACACGTTACAATGAAAATTTTAAAATTGAAGTAGTCAAAGCCTATATGGCAGGTGATCGCTCAATAAGTGAGATAGCAGCTGACTACAATGTTGCAAAAAGCACCCTCACCGGGTGGGTAAAAAAACATGGTGAAGAATGCCAATATAAAACTACCACTAAAACATCACAGGAAGAATTCGAATCTGCAAAGGAAATCAGAAGACTGAACCAGCTTCTTCATGAGAAGGATAAAGAAATTGATTTTTTAAAAAAAGCAGCGGCATTCTTTGCAAAGGAAATCGATTAGTGGTATATCGATTCATTGACAAAAATAAGGAGCAATTTGGCTTAAGATGGTTGTGCAGACATTTTAAGATTAGCCTTAATTGTTACTACAATTATCTGAAAGATACGAAAAGAGATTATTACGAGCAAAGATTTATGGTTTATGAAAGGATAAAGTATATCTATTACAACAATAATAGAACCATTGGATATCGGCCTATGAAAATCTTTCTACAAAGATATGGCATATATCTTAGTACAACAACTATCCATAAATATATGAATAAGGATCTTAATCTGTCTGCTATTGTTATGAGAAAAAAGCCAGGTTACAAAAGCTGTAAAAAACATAAAATCTTTGATAATCTCTTAAAGCAAAAGTTCAACGTTGATGAAAAAATAAGATCTGGTGCACTGATTTTACATATATGCGCCAGCCTAATGGTAAGTTTCGATATAACTGTACCATTATGGATTTATTTGACAGATCTGCTATAGCATCAGTCAATAGCGATTACATAAATACAGAACTTGCAATAGAAACACTTACGGAAGCCCTAAAAAAAGAAAAACCCAACAATGGAATACTTCTGCACAGCGATCAGGGAGTACAATATACATCTTGGGAGTTTGTCAATTTTTGCAAGGATAACGGCGTAATTCAAAGTATGAGCAAGGCTGGCTGTCCTTATGATAATGCGCCAATGGAAAGATTTTATAATACTTTCAAAAATTGTTTTTACTATAGATATACTTTTGAAAGTGTTGAGCAGTTAGATGAAATGACAAAGCAATACATTAACTGGTACAACTATGTGAGACCTCATTCAACGAATAACTATATGACACCAATGGAGTTTCGATATAGAGCATGATTTCCGAACAAAGTGTTACCAAAAAGCTTGACCAGTACAATAATATCGAGTCCGCAGGTCGATAAATAAGAACATGAGATGTATTTAAATAATTGTAGGATAAGTCCCTGGCGGTAATGCTTTTACGATAAATAAGAACATAAAATGTATTTAAACGAGAAAGTCTTAAATGAGATTAAAAAACTTCGTTTGGTAAGTAAAAACATAAGATATCTTTAGTAATGTAACTGTTATATTTCGCATATCACATTTTGTTAATAAATAGGAACATAGGAAATAAATACAAATATTTGGTAACAGTGTTAAAAGTGGCAGCGGGACTTGAACCCGCACGTGGTTATGATGCAGACAGAATGAAATTAAAAAGAGTGTTTGTCATATAAATGAGAGTAATGCTAGAAGATGTTGCATTGTGTAAAAAAATGCTAGAAATTTATCTGCAAAATATGGAGACTTACTGATTTCAGGCATTTAAAATCAGTAAGTCCTTATATTTTCCAATAAATTTATCAACATTTATCAAGTGGTGACAGCCCCAACGGCAACGGAAACCAGTTACAATTTTTCGGTAACTGTGTTTCATCTAAAATTAAGCTGTGATTAGGAGAGAATAAAGCTAAAATACTATCAAAAGAAGAAAATTCCAAAGCAGAGTGTTCTTCTGGATTTTCTATTTGTGTAACGGAAGGAATTCCGCTATCTACCTGAATTTTGAAGCTTCCATGCTCTTTTATCGTAAAATTCCAACTTCCGGAGCTTAAAGGGATGTAAGAAGCTTTTACATTTAAGAAAAATTCTAAAACCTTAGGATAATCAAAAATCATATAATTATCATCCAAAGATATGGAAAATGACTCAAAAAGTTGGGTGCACCCTTTAAATAGGTGGGAGTCGCAGGGGGAAACTCTTAGGAACAGCTCCTTTGAATTACTTTCTGTCAAGCATTTTTCCAGCGAGGTAAACAACAAATTTTCATCGGTTAAATACATTTCTAAGATATGGTTTCCCTGAAGGGCAGCATATCCCTTACACATCTGATTTTCCAAGATAGCATAAAGTTTAGTATTCCAGCTTTTCATAATAGAAAGGAAATCTTCGGGATTTCTTTTAACAAATAATAATTGATTTTCCTGTATTGCCTGAATTTTAACCAGTAAAGGAGTTTTCTCATCCTGAATTTGGCAGAGGTTAATGTCCCGTTTGGGAAATCTTTCACGGCAGTGGCGAAAATTATCTGAGGTAAAGCAATATTGGAAAGTAATGCCGCCTTTTTCATATCCATAGTATTGATAGCGGTTTCTGAGACCGGAAAGCGTGCTCATAGAAATATTATTCTTTTTCATGTCCTGAATTGCCATGTGCATCAGCTTACGCATGTAGCCTTTTCCTCTGGAATAAGGATGAACGGAAACACTGCCTACGGTAGCGCAGGTGATGGTTTTATTACCGCAATATAAGGTAACAGGAACAACGCATACACAGGCTTTAATTTCTTCATTTTCTAAAGCAAGATAGTGAATAGATTTTTGCTCCTGTCCTTCTTTATAGATTTTGGGAAGAAGTTGACGGAAATCATGAGGGCAATGTGACATACTGAATACCATATTAAGAAAATCGAGAATATGAGGGAAATCCTTCGGAAGCGCTTTTCTGTAAGTAATCATAATAACCTCCTTGCTTGATGAGCGAAATAATTGTTAAAAAGATAGATAAATGTTTCTGTATTTTAGCATATATTACAGCATCATACAATTAAGTATACAATAAAATTCGTGATTGAAGGAACAAAAGCTTGATGTTATAATGAATTTCGAAATTAAGCTTTGGAATTTGCTGTACAGGGGAGGAACTAAATGAAAAAGAAAGCTGTTTTACTATTGTCTTGCAGCATACTGTTGGCTTTGGCAGGATGTGAGAAAAAAGAAGATATAAAAACAGAGGTTGTAAATATTTATAAGCTTAACCCCGATAACGGAGTGTACATAACGGAAGCAAAAGAGTGTCAGACATTAAATGAAACAGTTCTATGGGAGTTATTAAAAGAGAATGAAATTGTTCCCACAGACAGCGAGATTTTGTCTTTTCAAGTAAGCGGAGACAAGCTTGAACTGGATACAGATACTGTGTTCGGGGATTGGCTGAGAAGTTTTGGAACTGCCGGGGAAAGAGAAATTGTGGGCTGTATTGTAAACACATATCTGGACGCATATAAAGCCGAAGAAATCAAAATTACAGAAGAAGGACAGACATTAATTACCGGTCATGCAGAATATGCAGAATATTTAAGAAAATTTGAATAAAATAGGAGAGAACAAATGAAAAAGAAGTTAGCCAAGTGGGCTGTTACGATGCTTGCAGGAGCAATGCTTGCACTGCCGGCAACAGGAAATACAGTAAGTGCATCAGGTGAAGCAAAATCTCAGGTTCAAGAGGAAACAAAAAAGATTGAAAATGAACTGAATTATATTTATATCGATGAAGCAGAATTAGACGTGGGAGCTGTGCAAAGTATTGTTCTTTCGTGGGGAGAAAGAACGTCGGATATTCGGAGTATAGATTTAGTAGTGGAGAATGAAGATGGCTCACGAACTGTTTTAAATTCCCAAAAGAGAGTGGACAACCTCTTCTTATACGAGAATAGCTTTGAACAAGGAGCTTATCATGTAGCAGAGCTGAGTGTTACAACAGACTTGGGTACAAAAACTTTTACAGCAGAAGACCTTGAAATCAACGCTTACTTTGGAGTGGGTGAGAAGGTCAATGATAGTGTTAAAAGTGATTACATAGAAATGGAAAGTCAATCCGGGGAAGAGGCAGTTGTTACAATTGAAACAGCGAATGCAGCAACGGTTGAGAAAAATGTTGCAGATGCACTTTCTGAGCAGGCAGTACCGTTTGATAAGAATAAAAAGGAAAGAAGCAATTCAAATTTAGTTATTGTGCTTGATCCCGGACATGATGCCAGCAAACATTCAGGAGCAACTGCCAATGGTGTCAGAGAGGAAGTTGTAACCTTAAAAATTGCAGAGTATTGTAAGGAAGTGTTGGAGCAGTATTCAGGCGTATCTGTGTATATGACAAGAACAGACGGAAATTGTCCATATCCTGATACGAACAGCATCGATGATATTCTGAAACGTGTAGAGTGGGCAAAAACAAAGGATGCTGACGTATTTATCAGCTTTCATATCAATTCTTCGGTTTCCGGTGCAGCGCAGGGAGCAGAAGTATATTATCCGCAAGGAGAGGAAAATGCACAGGAGCTTGCGAAGGATATTGTAGGTGAGCTTGCAAAATTAGGACTTAAAAATCGTGGAGACAAAGGTGATGACAGCTATGCAGTAATCAGACATTCAAAGCGAAACGGTTTTCCGGGATTGATTATTGAGCATGCGTTTGTTTCAAATGTATCAGATGCAAAATGGTTTCAAACAGAGGAAAATCTTAAAAAATTAGGTGAAGCAGACGCCGCAGGAATTATCAAGTACTATGGCCTTACAAAAGATAAAGGTAAGTGGGAGTTTACAGGTGAGCATTGGAAATGGAAGGAAGGAAACGGAAAATATGCAACAAGCACATGGAAATCCATAGACGGCGTATGGTATTATTTTGATACAAACAGCAACATGACGACCGGCTGGCAGCAGATTGGCGGAATATGGTACTATATGAACAGCAGCGGAGCCATGACGACAGGTTGGCAGCAAATCGGCGGAACATGGTATTATATGAACAGCAGCGGAGCGATGACAACGGGTTGGCAGCAAATTGGCGGAACATGGTACTATATGAATGGAAGCGGAGTCATGCAGACCGGCTGGCAGACTATTGGAAATCAGACATACTACTTAAACGAAGGCGGAGCTATGGCAACCGGCTGGAAGCTTGTTGAGAACGTATGGCACTATTTTAACAGCTCAGGTTATTTGTTAAAGGGCGAGCAGACTATTGCAGGAACAAAATGGTATCTTGATGAAAATACAGGAGCATTATATACCGGCTGGCATTATACGGCTGGCAAATGGTATCATCATACAAATGAGGGATTGAAACAAACAGGTTGGCAGTTTATCGATGGAACATGGTATTATATGAACGCTGACGGAGTGATGACAACGGGTTGGCAGCAAATCGGCGGAATGTGGTACTATATGGACGGAAGCGGAGCGATACAGACGGGTTGGCAGCTTATAGGCGGAACATGGTATTATATGGACGGAAGCGGAGCGATGCAGACGGGTTGGAGGCTTTTAGGAAATCATTGGTATTATATGAATGGAAGCGGAGCCATGCTAACGGGTTGGCAGCTTATAAGCGGAACGTGGTATTATATGGATGAAAGCGGAGTCATGACGACCGGCTGGCAGCAAATCGGCAGAACGTGGTACTATATGGACGGAAGCGGAGCGATGCAGACGGGTTGGAAGCTTTTAGGAAATCATTGGTATTATATGAACGGAAGCGGAGCAATGCTCACAGGATTTCAGGCCATTGGAAATGAAAAGTTTTATTTTAATGCCAGTGGGGAGATGCAAACAGGCTGGCAGTTTATCGATAATGTGTGGTACTATTTTAATACTTCCGGTTATCTGTTAAAGGGTGAGCAGACGATAGGAGGACAAAAATGGTATCTTGATGCAAACACAGGAGCATTATATACGGGTTGGCATTTTACAGATGGTAAATGGTATTATCATACAAGTGAGGGCTTGAAGCAAATCGGTTGGCAGAAGATAGGCGAAACATGGTATTATATGGACAAAAACGGAGTGATGCAGACCGGCTGGCAGACTATTGGAAATCAAAAATATTATTTCGACGGAAGCGGAGCAATGGTAACGGGTTGGCAGCTTATCGATAACGTATGGTATTATTTTGATAATTCAGGTGAATTGAATAATCAGCCGTCTTCAAAGCCGCCGGTAAATGATGCCATTAAGGTGTATTACGAAATAGCAGGAGACAGCTCTGTTACAGTAGAACAGATGGTGAACTATTATAAAAAGAGCGGAAAACCTTATCCTGCTGAAGCGTTAAAGGCAGGTGGAGCAGCCACAATTGAAGAATTCTGCCAAATTTATTATGAAGAATGTGAAACCGAAGGAATTAAGGCGGAAGTGGCATTTATACAATCTATGATTGAAACAGGATTTCTGCAATTTGGCGGAAGTGTAAAAATCGAGCAGTTTAATTTTGCAGGCTTAGGAGCTACCGGAAATGGTGTCAGCGGCAATTCTTTTGAAAATGTAAGAATTGGTATTCGGGCGCATGTTCAGCATTTAAAATGCTATGCAAATGATGAGCCGTTGAAAAATGAATGTGTTGACCCTAGATGGGGAGAATGGCTCAGAGGAAAAGCGCCTTATGTGGAGTGGCTGAGTATTCCAAACAATCCTAACGGAACAGGATGGGCAGGAGATGTAGATTACGCTGCAAAGCTTTTAAAAGGAATTCAAGATATGAAAAAAACTGAGGCATCAATAAATTAAATATTTCATTGACAAGAGGGCATTAGAAAATCACTTAAACGATGGTTTAGATGCCTTCTTTTTTTAAATAAAATATAAGAAATTGAGCCGAGACAAAGCAGGAGGGTATTTTATGAAGAGTAGAAGAAAAAGTGTAACAATCATAGGAGGAGATGAAGGACCTGTAAGTATTTTTGTGGCAGGCTTCCAAGGAAGGAAAAGCTTTGTCAGGGGTGTGAAGCATCTTATTTATACAATACGTCGGATGAGGTTGGAAAATCGTATTCAGGCTAATCCTCATACAATTGAGCAGATGATTGTATTTATAACAAAGAAATATCATGCAAAAGAAATCGAGAACGATGATTTTGACTATTTAGAACAGCGAAAATATTTGAAGCAGTCTTTGATTGAAAAGTATAAACCGGAGCTTTTAAAAGAACTGCCGAAACCGGAATATCCTAAAGAGGCAGAGGAAAATCAGTGGAGAGAATTTCATGCCAAATATGAGGAATGGACGGAGCGAGTAAATGAAATTCCGGAGGAGGAATTTCCAATGGATTTTCATATATATAAAATAAGATATGCAGAAAATGCTTACGTGCAGATAAATATAGAAAAGGTAAATAAAGATTTAACTATTCGGTACAGCGGAGTAGGCAGATACATGAGGAGACTTCAAAAAATAGCAAACAGTATTTATAGATATTATGGTGTCACAGAAAAAGATATTGAACAGAAAACAGAGAGATATGAAGCCATGGTATGTTGTTTATGTGAATTGTGACAGAAAACTTGCATTTAAACCATAATTTCGGTATAGTATGTTCCAGAAAATAAATACAAAAGAGGAGAGCTTATGGTTTATACGTGGAGTGAATTATTTTGGATTTTTTATATCTATTCCTTTATCGGGTGGTGTGCAGGAGTCATTGCCAATGCCCTTCGCAGAAGAAGGTTTGTAAATACGGGATTTCTAAATATTCCGCTTTGTCCGATTTACGGAATTATGGGAGTTGCTTATTGTATTTTTTTGCCGGAGCTGACAAATAAGATTTTCTTCCTGTTTTTGGGAGGCTGCGTCATTGCGTTTATCATTATTGTAGTGACCGGTGCTGTTTTAGAAAAAGCTTTTAACAGGAAATGGTGGGATTACAGCAAGAGACGTTTTCAGTTTCAAGGATATTTGAATTTTATTCACTTAATATTCTTTGGCGTCAGCGCTGTAATATGTATGCGTTTCATCAATCCCCTGCTGGTAAAATTGATGAGCTTTATTCCCGGACAGATATTATTGATTTTAGAGATTGTTTTCGGAGTTATTTTACTGGTCGATACCATTTGTTGTGTGACAACGGTGCTTCAGATTAAGCATACGATTAAGACACATAAGTTTGTAGACTATGTGCAGGGAGTTACAGAGAATTTCGGGAATGTGCTGACGAAGAAGGTGCAGCACAGAATGGAAAAGGCGTATCCGAATATTGAGAAGGAACGCATTATTGAGACTGAGGAACATAAGAAAGAGTCGAAGGTCTTTGCAGAGGGCTGTTGTTTTTATAAAATTGTAGGACTGTTTTTTATCGGAGCATTTCTGGGAGATATTACAGAGACGATTTTTTGTCGCATTACAGCCGGAAGATGGATGAGCCGAAGCAGTGTGGTATACGGACCTTTCAGTATTGTATGGGGACTTGGCTGTGCTTGCCTCACTGCATTTTTGTATAAGTATAAAGATAAAAGCGACCGTTATATTTTCCTATACGGAACAGTTTTAGGCGGCGCTTATGAATATATTTGCAGTGTGTTTACGGAGCTGGTGTTTGGAACGGTATTCTGGGATTACAGCAAAATTCCTTTCAATTTGGGCGGACGTATTAACTTGTTATTTTGTTTCTTCTGGGGAATTGCAGCAGTGGTATGGCTGAAAATTTTGTATCCTGTTTTCTCAGGATGGATTGAAAAGCTTCCGAAAAAAGGCGGTAAAATTATTATGTGGGCAGCGATTGTATTTATGATAATCAATATGTTGATTTCAGCTCTTGCCCTTTATCGCTATAATGACAGAATAGAAAATCCTGTTCCGAAAAATAATCTGGAAAAGATTTTGGACGAGCGTTTTGATGATGAGAGAATGGATAGGATTTATCCCAACGCAAAGAGAGGAAGATAAGAAATGTACGTCAATGAAATGACAGAGCTTATGAATATCTGCATGATTTATGACAATCATGGAAATGTATTGTTACAGAACAGAAGAAAGAAAAATTGGGCGGGAGTAGCATTTCCCGGTGGGCATGTAGAAAAAGGAGAAGCTTTAGTGCCATCCGTTATTCGGGAGATTAAAGAGGAAACAGGACTTGATATTCGGGAAGTAAAGCTTTGTGGAGTTAAGGAATGGTTTCGAGACGGTGTACGCTGTATGGTATTTTTTTATAAGACAAGTTGCTTTTCGGGAACATTGCAGTCCTCTGAAGAGGGTGAGGTTTTCTGGGCTCCTATAGATAAGATTTCAGAGTATCCATTGGCAAAAGACTTTGAGAAAAATTTAGAATTGTTTCATTCAGAAGAAATCAGTGAGTTATTTTATGAAGCAGGCGAAAAACATATTTTGAAAAAATATTAGGAGGGTTTTCAATGAGAGAATTGTTAGTAGTTGTGGATATGCAGACAGATTTTGTGGACGGAGCTTTAGGCACAAAGGAAGCTCAAAATATTGTGGAAAATGTGGTTTCTAAGGTAAAATCTGCTAAGGAATGTGGAAAAGATATTATTTTCACCATGGATACGCATCAGGAAAATTATTCGGAAACTCAGGAAGGAAAGAAGCTTCCGATTGCTCACTGTATCAAGGGAAGTAAGGGCTGGGAAATTATTCCGAAGCTTCAGAAATTGACACAGGATTGTATGATTTTGGAAAAACCTTCTTTTGGAAGCACACAGCTGGCACATATTGCCGCCAGAGGGCAGTATGAAAGAATTGAGCTGGTTGGACTGTGCACAGACATTTGTGTGATTTCCAATGCTATGATATTGAAATCTTCACTTCCTGAAGCTGAGATTTTTGTAGATGCGAATTGTTGTGCGGGGGTATCACCGGAAAGTCACAGGAATGCTTTAGAGGCAATGAAAATGTGCCAGATAGAAATATTGTAGAACCAATTGTAAACTCATGTAAAGAATGATAGAATATCGTATAAGAACAATCGTGTTGCAGGGTGGCTGACCTTCATTTTATGATACATAGAATGGGGGTGGTGCTGATGAAACATTTTGATTTTAAAGACCTTATGGCTTTCGGAATGTTTATTTTAGCATTACTGACATTCGTTTTTACGTTTTGTAAGTAGTGTTTTAAGCATAGAAAAACCACCCGTTGAACTTTGGCCGAGTCTCTTGGGTGGTAATCCATAGATTAAAAGGTCAACCCCTTGTGGGCGGTTGTTCTTTTTTCTTTATTATAAGCCGGAAGGAAAGATTTTTCAACTGCTAGTAATGATTAAATTAAAGATTTTTAGGGTTGCACTGCGGCGGAGCATTGTTATAATTATAGAAGCAATCCGCCGCAGGCAAAGAATTCTACAAATAGAACTCTTTCTATTGTTTTAGAAAAGTTATCTCAGCAGTGAACAGGTCAGCGTCTGTGGAAATATCCAGCCGTCCGCCCTGCAATTCTGTAAAGCTTTTTGCAATGGCAAGACCAAGCCCGCTTCCTTCTGTATTTCTGGACGCATCTCCTCGTACAAATCGTTCTGTAATCTCATTTGGATTGAAATTCAGCTCTGTGGCAGAGATGTTTTTCATAATGATTTTTACATGATTTTCTGTATTTTCCATAGTAATATATACTCTGGTGCGAGGCATTGCGTATTTTGTAATGTTTACAATCAGGTTTTCAAATACACGATAGGTTCTTTGGCTATCCAGAGGCAGGATAACCTTTTCTTCCGGAAGCTGCCAGCGGAAAAGTAAGTCTGTTGCGTCAATTTTATCTTGAAGCTCCAGTTTCACCTGACGCATAAGGCTGACAATATCCACATCCATAATGTTTAAGGTGACAGTCTTGCTTGTTGCCTTGCTGACTTCAAACAAATCCTCGATTAGAACTTTTAAACGGTTTGCCTTGGTATCCAGTATTTCCGTATATTTGCGTCTGTCTTCTTCTGATAAATCTTCTTTTTTCAAAAGGTCAACATAAGTGATGATTGCAGTAAGCGGAGTTTTCAAATCATGAGAAACATTGGTAATTAAATCTGTTTTCATTTTTGTACTCTTTACCTCTTCTTCTACGGCTTTTTTAAATCCGGTCTGGATTTTGCCGATTTCATCACGGAAGGGTTCAAAGATACCTAAGTCTTCAGGAATTGTGCCGTTTAAGTTTCCTTTTGCCAGTTCGTTGGTGGCTTCCAAGAGCAACTGATACTGGTCCTGAATTCTTCTCAAATATTTTCTCAGTAGGAAGAATAACACAGCGGAGTAAACAACTAATACACCAATTCCCCAAACCCAGAACAGACTGATAAAACCTAAAACAATAAAGTTGATTAAAATAACTTTAAACAGGATTTTGTTTGTATTTCCACGAAGGTCTACATGAAGCAAAGTCTGAATTACTTTTTCTATCTGTTTTCTAAGCCATGGATATATACGATAAACGAGAACGCTTTCTTTTATATATGTTTTCGGTCCGAGAACGAAAATTCTTCGGGCACATCCGGCAGTCCAGTAGCAGACAGTAAACACGCCAATCCAACCAAATAATCCCCATAAATATTGCAAAGTATTGGCAAGAAGCTCAGGAGAACCAATACTGGTCAATACATTGTAGATTGCTTGCTGACTGAGATTATCGGAGTTATATGCCACAGCCAGCGCCAGAACAATCACCGTACAGGACACGGCAAATACAATTTCAAAAGGAACTGCAAAGATTTTCTCTTTTTTCCATGTGAAAAATTTAAAAGACGGAAGAAGCAAAGCAACGATTGCTACAATTCCCATCAGGGTTGCCAGAACAGTAACTAAATCACCCTCGTGATTTCCCGTATAATAGTTAACTTGATGGATAAAACTAGAATTTGCGCTTTTTAACGCTTTTAAATTTTCCGTTGTCATGGCAAAATAGTAAATCCGGTTCTGTGGTTTTTGAAATTCTTTATTATAACCATAATCTTCATCATAATTAGAAGCCGGGTTGGACTTTGCGCTTTTATTTAAAACTTGTGAGGTGTTTGTCTGTTCATGGGAAATGAAACTGGTAAAGTTAATATTTCCGTTTTCTCCATAGCCGATTGCACCAAGAAAAGCATAGTCATCATCTGCATCTAAGACGCCATTTTTTTGGTAATCAGATAAAAGGGCAGATAAAGAATTTTCTGTTTTATCTGAACCACGGTTGCTGTCTATGATTTCTTTGCTTTGCCCATCTATAACTTCGTATTCAATATAAGGACGAAGGAATGTAAAACGAGAAGACCAGTCGTCGTACATATCATTTGTTACGTCAGCAGCCCATTGCCAAGGCTCGTCATAAGAATAATCATCTTCATCAACATTCCCATCCCCATGGTCTTCATAAGGGAAAAAGATGTCAAAGGGCATCATTGTTGTCTGATTTTCACCCTGTATTTCCTCTGCGTGAAGCACATAGCTGCTTTCTACCAGAAGATCCGGCAGGTTAGATGCTGAAAACGGAAAATTGTATCCGTCAGCACCTCTTTGCTGCTTGATGTAATGCGGTCTTATAACCATCATTGCCAGAGAAGGCAAGAGTATTACAAGAGCGATAATAATAAGAGTTATTTTATGATAATTTTTCGATTTTGTATCCAACTCCCCACACCACCTTTAAATATTTGGGTTCCTTCGGATTAATCTCGATTTTCTCACGAATATTTCTTACGTGAACCATGACGGTTTCTGTATTGATTGCCCGTTCATTCCATACACGTTCATAAATTTCGTCAGCCGAGAATACTCTTCCGGGATTTTTAATAAGTAACAGAAGAATTTTGAATTCCATAGGTGTCATTTTTACAGGTGTATCATCTACCCGCACTTCAAAGGTATTTTCATTGACTTCCAGACCGCCTATGGTATAAATGGTATCTGTACGTTCGCTTTCCTTTGCCTGAAGCTTTTCCATAAATTTTCGATATCTGCGCATCTGAGAATTTACCCTTGCCATAAGCTCCATAGGAGTAAACGGTTTTGTAACGTAATCATCTGCACCGATATTCAGCCCCATGATTTTGTCGACTTCTTCAGATTTTGCAGAGAGCATAATTACAGGGAAATCGTGTTTTTCTCTTAATTTGATGGTCATGGTAATACCGTCCATGCGAGGCATCATAATATCTACAATGGCAAGATGAATTTCCTCCTTTTCCAAAACCTCCAGCCCTTCTATTCCGTCAGCAGCCATGAAAACCTCATAGCCCTGACTTTTCAGGTAGATAGCAACGCCTTCACGAATATCCTTGTCATCTTCTACAATTAAAATATGGTTCATTTCCATGATGTTTTCTCCTGTTCCTCTGTCTGTAACAGATATTAAAATATAAATATAAAAAGTGATGTGTAAAAAAATATAAGAATTTCTAAAGAAAACCTTCGCAAATTATATAGTACAAAATGCGAAGGCCTTAAATATTATTTCTGAAAGAATTCTTTGATTTTGTCCAACCGAGTAGTCATACTTGCCAACATAAAATCTAAGATTACCAGCGCTGCCATGGATTCTACTACCACAACGGCTCTTGGAACAATAATCGGATCGTGTCTTCCGTGAATTTCAATTTCAATATTTTCTACCTGACGATTTACAGTCTTTTGTGGGGCTGCAATAGAAGGAGTTGGTTTAAAGGCAGCGCGAAATACAATGTCGCAGCCATCGCTCATTCCCCCTGTAATACCACCGGAATGGTTGCTGTATTTTTGGCGGCAGCCCTTTTCATCTACATAGTAGCCGTCATTATTCTGTAAACCTGTAGAGTCTGCAACATTCATACCATCTCCGATTTCAAAACCTTTTACAGCTCCAATCGAGAAGATTGCTTTTGCAAGAGCAGCATCCAGCTTTTCAAAAGCAGGTTCACCAATTCCGGCAGGAACACCGCTTATGATACACTCTACCATACCTCCTGAAGAGTTACATTCCTTCATACATTGCTCAAGGTAATTCTGTGCTTTTTCGGCTGCCTGAGCGTCCGGCATGTAAAGAGGATTTTTTTGAATTTCTTCTTTGTTAAAGTTATTTGGATTAATTGTCACAGGACCTATGGCGCTGGTATAGGCACAGATAGAAATCCCCAGTTCTTTTAAAAGCTTTGAAGCCACAGCACCGGCAGCAACTCTGCCAATGGTTTCTCTGCCTGAGGAACGACCACCTCCGCGATAATCACGAAAACCATATTTGATATCATAATTTAAGTCTGCATGACCGGGACGGTAATACTGTGCGATTTCACTGTAATCTTTGGAACGCTGGTCTTTGTTGTGAACCATCAAAGAAATCGGTGTACCGGTAGTTTTTCCTTCAAATACACCGGACAAAATTTCTACAGCATCATCTTCCTGGCGTTTAGTTGTATAACGGGATTGTCCCGGCTTTCTGCGATTAAGATATTCCTGAATATCTTCTTCACTAAGAGGAAGACCGGCAGGACACCCGTCAATGACAACACCAATTCCTTTTCCGTGGGACTCTCCCCAAGTACTTACACGGAATATATTTCCTAATGTAGAACCATACATAAATAACCCTCCCCTAAATTAAAAAACAGTGTAAGCTATAACGGCGGCAATTGCCTGCAAAAGCAGTATAACAGGAAGCCCTATGGTAAATTTTGGATGTTTCGTTTTATGACGGAACAGGCGCATACCACAGATAGCTCCCAGAGAACCGCCGCATACTGCAATACCTAAAAGTGTGTTTTCTGATATTCTCCATTGATGCGTTTTCGCTTTTTGTTTGTCAACACCAAAGCAGATAAATGCCAGTATGTTGACAGCGACTAAGTACATCATAATATTTTTAACAATCAATTTTTTACTCCTTTGTGCTTGTCAGATTGATTTCACCTGTAAGATTTTTGTAGAACATTTCTTCAATCTTTTTTCTTTCCCAGTGTTTTCCTAAAATCCACATAACTTTTGTAACAACTGCCTCTGTGCTCATGTCATAAGCTTCAAAGACACCCACTTCCAGAGCAGCTTTTCCTGTTTCATAGAGGGAAAGATTGCTTCCTTCATAAGGACACTGGCTTTTCACAACCACAATCATTCCTTTTTGGATAACATCTCTTAAATCATTCATAACTTCAGAAGACAGGGAAGGAATTCCACCCATTCCAAAAGCTTCAATAATCAGTCCACGATAGCCCTGTTCATAAAGAAATTGAAAAATTTTTCCGTCAAATCCGGGAACCAATTTAATAAGGAAAACTTTTTCCTCTAAACGACGTTCCAGCACACAGCTTCCGGTAGGTCCGGGAATGTAAGAACGCTGAATGTCCAATCCACGGGAATTGATTTCGCCCACATAAGGATAGTTAATACTTTCAAAAGCATGAAAACTGGTAGTACGTACCTTGGAAGCTCTTGTTCCCAGAATGACTTTGCGATTAAAGGCAAGGAAAATGCCAGGCATTCCACTTCCTGCCATGTGGATGGCACAACGGCAGTTTTCTACGGCATCTGCCAGAGGATTTAAAATAGAAAGCTGGCTGCCGGTAATCACCACTGGGATTGGAATATTTAAAAGCATAAAAGACAGGGCAGAAGCTGTGTAGGCCATAGTATCTGTACCATGAAAAATAACAATTCCATCATAAGAGGTATATTTTTCATAAATGGTTTCTGCCATAGTCTGCCAGTTGGAGGGTTGTATATTCGCACTGTCCAACTGGAAAAGTTCGTAAAAATCTACATCATATAAATTGGTGATATCTGAAATATAAGATAAGATATCATTGCTGGAGAGCCCGGGAACCAGCCCTTTTTCATTTTGCACACAGGCAAGTGTGCCACCGGTGGTAATAATTAAAATTTTCTTTTTCATTATTTTTTGCTCTCCCAGCGTCCGGAAGCACCGCAGGGAAGCACCAGATTTGTCTGGGTAACAGGAAGACCGATTTCCTGTGAGTCTACGGTACCGTTGAATTTTTTTAATTCTGTTGCAAGCATATAGGTAAGTACAGCAGGAGCAAGTCCTGTTGTATAAGAATTTACAAGGAAAAACAGCGGTTCATCAGAGAGTATCTGTGTACATAGTTTAATCAGGGGATGAATGGCATCCTCGATTTTCCAGATTTCGCCTTTCGGACCTCTGCCGTAAGAAGGTGGGTCCATAATAATGGCGTCATATTTGTTACCTCTGCGAATTTCTCTTTCTACAAATTTTACACAGTCATCCACCAGCCAGCGAATAGGCGCATCTTTTAATCCGGAAGATACTGCATTTTCCTTTGCCCATGCTACCATTCCTTTCGAAGCGTCTACGTGAGTAACGGCAGCGCCGGCAGCAGCAGCGGCTAAAGTTGCACCTCCTGTGTAGGCAAAGAGATTTAAAACTTTAATAGGGCGACCTGCGTTTTTAATTTTTTCAGAAAACCAGTCCCAGTTGGCTGCCTGTTCAGGGAAAAGTCCTGTGTGTTTAAAACTGAAAGGTTTTAAGTTAAAAGTCAGGCTTTTATATTGAATAGTCCATTGCTCAGGCAAATCAAAAAATTCCCATTCTCCACCGCCTTTTTTGCTTCTGTGATAGTGACCATTCATACGTTTCCAACCTTTGTGTGTCTTTGGGGTGTCCCAGATAACCTGAGGATCAGGACGTACTAAAAGGTAGTTTCCCCATCTCTCTAATTTTTCTCCTTTTGAGGTATCTATGATTTCATAATCTTTCCATTGATCTGCAATCCACATATTTTAATCCTTCCTAATTACATAATTAATACAGGCTTCTTTATCTTACTTAGTATAGCAGAACGTCAAAGAGCAGGCAACAGCGGAATTTATTGAAATGAAAAGGACGAGATGATATGATTATTCATAACGAAAATCAAGGAGGGAAATATGCAGGAAAAAAGTATGAGACAAAATCTTTTCCTGATGTCACTGGCAAAGTTTTTGTCGGGATTTGCAGGTTATATTTACGATATTGGAATTGTCATTTATCTGTTTAGTCAAACAAAATCTGTAGCAGTTATAGGGGGATTTTTTATATCTCAGTTTCTTCCGGCATTGATTATTTTGTTTACAGGGAAGCTTATTGACACCCATAATCAGAAAATGCTTATGTTTTTGTCAAATTTGGCAAAGGCAGCCGTTTTCTTTTTACTTTTATTTGAAGCAAATATAGTTTTTATCTATGTAGCGACATTCTTTATGAACTTGCTTTTGGAGTTTGAGAGTAATACCACTCAGGCGCTTATGGTAAACCTTTTTGCAAAAGGCAATTTATTTAAAGCAGCTTCAGTTATCAACCTTTTGGACTCGGCATCTCTCATTCTGGCTCCTGTCTGTGCGTCTGTCATTGCAACAAACTTTAGTATTCAGGTTAATCTGGTAATTGATATTATACTGTATGGAATAACGGGATTTTTATATTTATTACTGCCGTCAGGTATATTGGGTAACATGGAGAAAGAGAAAGAGGAAAAGAAAGGATACGCATCCATTATAAAGATTAAAAGAATTTTATGTACGGTTCTTTTCTGGAACTTTTTTATGCTCTGTATCGGAATTGCATCACCCCTTGAAATCAGTATGATTGAAGATACCTTGGGAATGTCATCTTCATGGTATGGAATTGGAAATACAGTAGAGGGCATCGGAATGTTGCTTGCATCCGGTTTTGTTTTGGGTATTATTAAGAAATTAAAGCCGGAAAGTATTATTCTGCTGGGACTTTTCAGTGCGGCTATGAGTTACGGGGTAATAGGAATTGCCGGAAATATAGGAGTGTATCTTTTCGGTGCAGGACTGGTAGGAGTAACTTCAACCTTTTGCCCTCTTGGATTTAAAACAGCGGTACAGATACAAAGTGAGACCAATCTGGTGGGGAGAACTTTTACAGCATCAAGGTTTACGATTTTAATTACCAGAATGATAGGATCTTTGCTGGTAGGTGGTATGCTTACTTTGTGGAATATAAGAGTGATTTATTATCTGCTGGCGGGATTTTTGGTGATTATAGCAGTGGCGTATTATTTTGTAAATGGATTTGTAAAAAAGAAGATTATTTGAAAATAAGAGTCTGTTGTATTGGCTATATATCTAATACGACAGACTCTATTTTTGCTTTATTTAGCGAGAAATATTATATTTTTTCAGAAGCGATTTTAGCCCTTCAGGAGTTTTCTCCCTGTGCTAAAAAAAGTACCAATAACCAAAAAAAATACAAATCTTGAAAATATACTCTGGAAATAGTGAAAAAATGAATAAATTTAGTCCTAAAGAAAACAGGCAATATCATGCTACAATAACTTCAGAAAAACAAAGAACCCCTAAGAAAGGGGAGGAGGAGAACGAGATGAAGTTAAAAAAAGTATTTGCATGTATGATGGCAGCAACTATGCTGTTTGGCTTAACTGCTTGTGGCGGTTCAGAGGACAAAAAAGAAAGTGGAAAAAATGATACAAAACAGGAAGCAAAAGACGACACATTAACAATTTGGGCATGGGATGAAGCATTCAACATTAAAGCAGCAAATGTTGCAAAAGAAATGTATGCAGAAAAAAATCCAGATGCAGAAATTGAAATTGTAACAATGGCTCAGGATGATATTGTAACAAAATTAAATACAAGCCTTTCCTCAGGTTCTTATGACGGACTTCCTGAAATTGTTTTAATTGAAGATTACAAAGCACAGGGATATCTTACATCTTATCAGGATGAATTTGCAGACTTATCTGATATCGTATCAGAAGATGCGTTTGCAGAATATAAAATGGCTGTAAACAAGGCAGACGGAAAAATTTACAGTGTTCCATTTGACAGTGGTGTTGCTGCTACTTTCTATCGTAAGGATTTAATTGAGCAGGCAGGATACACAGAAGCTGATATGGCAAATATCACATGGGACAAATACATAGAAATCGGTAAAGCCGTAAAAGAAAAATGCGGTGTAGATATGTGTACATTAGATCCAAGTGATATCGGACAGATCCGTATGATGATGCAGAGTGCCGGTGCATGGTATTCAGGTGAAGACGGAAAAGTTACACTTGCAGACAATCAGGCATTAAAAGATGCAATTAACGTTTATAAAGAGTTGGTAGAATCTGGTTGTACAAAACAGATATCCGGTTGGGATTCATTTGTAGGAGCTTTCAATAATGGTGAAGTTGCTTCTGTAGTAACAGGATGCTGGATTGCTCCATCTATTCAGAAAGCAGAAGATCAGAGCGGTAAATGGGGAGTTGCTCCATTCCCTAAAATGGATGAAAATGACAAATCTGTAAATGCTTCTTCTATCGGTGGCGGCGGCTGGTACGTGCTGAAAAATGTAGGTGATACAGAATTAGCAAAAGACTTCTTAAAAGAAACATTTGCAACAAATGTAGATTTAATGAACCAGTTAGCAACAGATATCACATTAGTAAGTACAATGAATGCAGCAGCAGAAGCGGAAAATTATAAGACAGGCAGTGAATTCTTTGGAGGACAGGAAATTTTCGCAGACTTTGCAAAATGGACAGCTGAAGTACCTTCTGTAAATTATGGTATGAATACTTATGCAATCGAAGACTTAATGACAGAAGCATTACAAGCTATTATAAACGGAGCAGATATGGACAGCACATTAGCAGACTATCAGGCTCAGGCTGAGGCTGCAACAGCACAGTAGGAATATAGGGCTGTCGCATTAAGTGAAGATCGAGGATATAAATATTCCTGATTGCGGCTTAATGCGACAGCTCTTTTTTTAAGGAGTAGAGGATTATGAAAAAAAAGAGTATTAGTAAAAATATAGACAGAAAAGCCTGGCTGTTTATTATACCCAGTCTTATTCTGATAGTTAGTTTTGTATTTTATCCGATGGTGCAGGCTTTCTTTACATCTTTTCAGGTAGGTATGGCAAACAACACAGAGTTTGGCGGTCTTGCCAATTATCAGAGATTACTTACCGATTCCACATTTAAGAAGGCATTGTTCAATACGTTGTTGTTTTTGATTGTTCAGGTTCCGGTTATGATTTTACTGGCGTTGGTAATTTCTTCTATGCTGAATAATAAAAAATTAAAATGTAGAGGACTTTTCAGAACTGCAATTTTTCTTCCATGTGTAACATCCTTAGTTGCATATTCTACAATTTTTAAGAGTTTATTTGCAAATGACGGATTTATTAATGCATTATTGTTAAATCTTAATATTATTGAACAGCCGATTGCATGGATTACCGATCCTACATTTGCCAGAATTTTAATTATTTTGGCAATTACATGGAGATGGACAGGATATAATATGATTTTCTATTTATCAGGACTCCAGAGCATTGATGATTCTGTTTATGAAGCAGCATCTATTGATGGTGCAACAGGATTTCAAAAATTCCGTTATATGACACTGCCGCTGTTAAAACCGATTATTTTATTTACAACAATTAACTCTACAATCGGTACTTTACAGCTCTTTGATGAAACTATGAATATTACACAGGGTGGACCTGCAAATGCTACCATTACAATTTCACAGTACATTTACAATCTGTTGTTTAAATATCAGCCGAACTTCGGATATGCGGCAGCAGTATCTTATGTAATCGTAGTATTGATTGTAATTCTGTCCTTTATTCAGTTGAAAGTAGGTGACAAAAATGAGTAAAAAATCAAAAGTAATGAATGTACTGCAATATGTAATATTGACCATACTTTCCGTAATTTCTATTTTTCCATTTTTCTGGATGATTATTGCGGCAACCAATAAATCTGTAGATGTTACAAAGGGAACATTGACACCGGGAACTTATTTTATGGAGAACTTAAACCACTTGTTAGAGTCTGACTTACAGTATGTGAATGCGTTTAAAAACTCTTTGTTTATTGCAGTGGTAACTACTGTTTTGGCTATGTTGGTATCTTCAGCAGCAGGATATGCTTTTGAGGTTTTCCGTACAAAAACAAAAGATAAAATATTCAATTTTATTTTATTATCCATGATGGTTCCTTTTGCGGCATTAATGGTTCCGTTATTCCGTCTTTTCGGTAAGTTTAGTGACATTCCGGGATTAGAATGGATTGGTCTTAACTCAAATGGTTCTGTTGTAATTATTGCAATTGCTACGGCATTTTTAATTTTCTTCTTCAGACAGAATACAAAGACCTTCCCTAAAGAGCTTATTGAAGCAGCCAGAATTGACGGACTGGGAGAATTCAGTATTTTTACAAGAATTTATATGCCTACTATGAAATCTACCTACGCAGCAGCAATTGTAGTAACTTTTATGACAAGCTGGAACAATTATCTCTGGCCGTTGATTGCACTGCAGTCAGAAGAAAAGAGAACTTTACCTCTGGTAATTTCAGCAATGAGTTCTTCTTATACACCGGATTACGGTATGATGATGACAGCAGTTGTTCTTGCTACATTACCTACGGCAATTCTGTTCTTTGTTATGCAGAAACAGTTTGTGGCAGGTATGACAGGTTCAGTAAAAGGCTGATGAATAATAATAAGGAGAGTATGATAAATGCAGGCAGAATTAAGCTGGCTTTCTAATCCTCAGGTGTTTCAGGTAAATCGTTGTGATGCACATTCCGATCATAAATTTTATGAAACAAGAGAAGATATGGAAGCAGGATGTGAAAAATTAAAACAGTCTTTAAATGGGACATGGAAATTTTCTTATGCAGAAAAACCATCTGACAGGCAAAAAGACTTTTTTAAAGAAGATGTGTTATGTAAAGATTTTGATGATATTTCTGTGCCGGGACATATACAGCTTCAGGGATATGACAGGTGTCAATACATTAATACCATGTATCCATGGGATGGAAAAGAATTTTTAAGACCGCCTCAGGTATCTGAGGAATATAATCCGGTAGGAAGTTATGTAAAGTATTTTGAAGTTTCCCCTGCTCTTTTGGGAAAACAGATTTTTATAAGTTTTCAAGGTGTTGAAACAGCTTTTTATGTATGGTTAAACGGACATTTCGTGGGATATGGAGAAGACAGCTTTACACCGTCTGAATTTTTAATTACAAATTACTTAAAGCAGGGAGAAAACAAGCTGGCTGTAGAAGTGTATAAAAGAAGCAGTGCAAGCTGGCTGGAAGACCAGGACTTCTGGAGATTTTCAGGGATTTTTCGAGACGTATATTTATATGCGGTTCCGAAAGTTCATGTTTGGGATTTGTTTGTGAATACAAAACTTGAAGATGATTACACAAAGGGAAGGCTTCAGTTACAATATTGTGTGCAAGGGGAAGATAAAAGTTTTGTAAATATTATATTAAAAGACAGAAATAAAAAAATTATAGTACAAAAAAATGATTTAGCAGTTGCACCGGGACAAAACAGTTGTGAGATGGAAGCCGGCAGTATTTATCCGTGGAGTTGTGAAAATCCATACTTATACACACTGGAACTGGAAATCAAAGATAAAGAAGGAAATCTCATAGAGATTGTCAGTCAAAAGGTGGGATTTCGCTGTTTTGAGATGAAAGACGGAATTATGTGCCTCAATGGAAAAAGAATTATTTTCAGAGGAGTAAACCGTCATGAATTTAATCCTGAACGAGGAAGAGCCATTACAAAAGAAGATATGGTAAAGGATATTCTAATTCTCAAACAAAACAATCTTAATGCAGTTCGTACTTCCCATTATCCTAATCAGAGTTATTGGTATGAGCTGTGTGATGAATATGGAATTTATTTGATTGATGAGACAAATCTGGAAAGCCATGGTTCTTGGCAGAAAAATTCACTGTGTGAGCCATCCTGGAATGTTCCTGCATCTTTACCGGAATGGAGAGAAGTTGTGTTGGATCGTGCTCGTTCTATGTTGGAAAGAGACAAAAACCATCCTTCTATTTTAATTTGGTCTTGTGGAAACGAGTCTTATGCAGGAGAAAATATTCTTGCCATGAGTGATTATTTCAGAGAAAGAGATTCATCTAGATTGGTTCATTATGAAGGGGTTTTCTGGAACAGAGAATTTGACAGAACCAGCGATATGGAAAGCCGTATGTATGCAAAACCAGATGAAATTGTGGAATTTCTTGAGAATACCAATGAAAAACCATATATCAGCTGTGAATATATGCATGCTATGGGAAATTCCTGCGGTGGAATGGAGCTTTATACTCGTTTGGAAAAACAATATGACAGATATCAAGGTGGCTTTATATGGGATTTTATTGACCAGGCATTGTGGCAGGAGCAGGAAGACGGAAGCAGGCGTCTGGTGTATGGCGGTGATTTTGACGAACGTGCTACAGATTATTGCTTCTGTACCAATGGTATTGTGTATTCAGACAGAAATGTGTCACCCAAAATGCAGGAAGTAAAGCAGCTTTATTCTCCTGTGGAAATTCACGTTGAAGAAGATGAGGCAATTGTGGAAAACAAAAATCTTTTCGTGGATTTAAGTGGATATGTTTTTAAAGAAAAGGTAGAAAAAGATGGTGAGCTTCTTTCGGAAAGAGAACTTTATTTGCAGGCAAGACCGGGAGAAAAGGCAAAATGTCCGGTTTCAGCAGTTGGAAAAGAAGCAGGGGAATATGTGGTTACTGTTTCTGCGTGTTTGAAAGAAGATGCTTTATATGCGAAAGCAGGACATCCCGTTGCTCATGGGCAGAAAATTGTAAAAATTCTGCCGGAAAAAGAACAAGAAGATAAAGAAGATATTTCTGAGTTTGAAATTATTCATGGTGATGTGAATGTAGGAGTAAAGGGAAAGGGATTTTCGGCTTTGTTTTCCAGAGGAGAGGGAGGAATTATTTCTCTTGTTTATGATGGCAAAGAATATATTACAAGAACACCCAAACTGACCTGTTACAGAGCAGCCACAGATAATGATGCCGGAATGGGTGCGCCTTATCGTGACAGCGGCTGGCTGGCGGCTTCCCTGGGAATGCGCTTTGTATCAGATAGCTTTACCATTACAGAAGGTGAAGATTTCTTAATGGTAGACGTAGAATACGAAGCAAAATATCCGAAAGTATTTCGTGTGAAGGTAAGCTGGAAAATAGACTCTAAAGGTAAGCTGGAAGTTACAGCCAATTATCCGGGTATAGACACAGAGGAATATATTCCTGTCTTTGGTATGGATTTTAAGATGAAGAAGGAACTGGATTTCTTCAGTTACTACGGATATGGACCGGAGGAAAACTACCCTGACCGTATGTGTGGAGCTAAGCTTGGCGTATTTGAAAGTACTCCGAAGGAAAACATGGCTTCTTATTTAATTCCGCAGGAATGTGGAAACAGGGAGCAGGTGCGTTGGTTGAAAGTAATGAATAAAGCAGGAGCAGGAGTTTGCTTTCAGGCAGTAAATCGACCATTTTCTACAAGTGTGCTTCCGTATAGTGCTTATGAGATGGGAAATGCCATGCATATAGAAGAATTACCAAATCGAAATTATACATGGGTGCGTATTTTATCATCACAGACAGGCGTAGGTGGTGATGACAGCTGGGGTGCACCTGTTCATGAACAATATAAAACCTCAGCGAAGAAACCGCAGTGCCTGCAGTTTACAATTTCACCAATTGATTAAAAAGGAACATAGAATTTAGAAACAGCCGGGCAGAATGTCAGGCTGTTTTCTTTTCGGTATATGTGGTACAATGTCTGCGCATGTAGTACAATGTTTGCGCAAAATAGAAGAGGAGTGAGAAGATGATGGAATGTGGGAGAGTCATGATTGTAGATGATGAATATATTATGCGCCAAGGCATTAAATATATGATAAATTGGGAAGAATATGGATTTCAGGTAGTAGGGGAGGCTTCTAACGGGAAGGAAGCGTTGGATTTCATGGAAAAGCTGAAGCCAAACGTAGTTTTCTGTGATATCGCAATGCCTGTTATGGATGGTTTAGATTTTGTCAGAATTGTCCACCGCAAGTATCCGGATGTACAGATACTGATTTTAAGTGCCTATGATAAATTTGAATATGTTCGTCAGGCTTTGTTAAATGGAGCCGTAGATTATGTATTAAAGCCCACTTTAAATCCAGAGGAGCTGCTGAAGCTTTTAAGTAAAATAGCAGATAAAATTCCCGGAGTTTCTATGGGAAAGAAATTTTTTTCCAGTCAGGAGCAGCAAATTGAGCGTTTTTTAAAGGGATATGAGCAGGAGATAAAAAAGCAGGATTTGATACAATATTTTCCCCATAGCTGCTATATGCTGGCAGGAGTTCCGGTGCATTTTTGTAATCTGGCAGGTCAGGATTTATCTCAGATTATTTTTGAAAAGGTAGAAGAATATCTTACAAATTCTATATCAGGAGAATATGTGAAGTTTTTTCAAAGTCCGGAATTTCTTTGCATTGTTTTTAATTATCCCCTTAAAAACAGTCAGAAAATTTTGGGAGAAATTCAGAACATGGTGAAGAGCTTGAAAATTATTCATAACCAGACAATTGTGATTTTAGGAAAACAGAGAAAAAACCTGGAGGAAGTAAAAAAAGATTTTTCAAATCCGATATATTTAGAAACAGACTCTTTTTATCATAAAGGAGAGGAAATTATTTTTATGGGGGAAGAACAAGAAGAGACAGACCGTGAAAATGTGTTTCATAAATTTGATTTTAGAACCTTTTCCGTAATGCTTGCAGATAAGAGGTATAAAGATGCTGTAGCAATGTTTGAAATTTATATTAATCAGGCAATGGAAAGTAAAATGCCAGAATTTAAACTGAAAAATCAAACAAAGAATTTATTATATAATGTAGTAGGAAATGTCGGTAAAGATGTTCAGAATTTAGAAAATCTTCGATATAAATACTTTGAAGAAATTGATAAAGCAGTGTATGCGGAAGATTTCAAGGAAGTATTTCAAAGCTTGGTAAAAGAATTATTGGAAAAATTTGGAGAACATGCAGAAGGTCAGGATGAAAAGCTACAGGAGATGCTGGATTATATTGCACAGCACTATAAGGAAGAACTTGACTTGGCAGAGTTATCGAATATTTTTAACTTTAACTATTCTTATCTGTCAACATACTTTAACACCAGAAAGGGCGAAGGATTTAGCGAATATTTAAACAGAATTAGAATTAAACAGGCATGCAGATATCTTACCGAGAGCAGTTATTCCATTGCAGCTGTCAGCGATATGGTAGGGTATGCAGACCAGAGTTATTTTTGCAGAGTATTTAAAAAGATTACAGGAGAAACACCCAGCTCTTACAGGCATGGGTATCGGATGAAGAAGAAATGAAAAAATGTGCAAAAAACAGTATGGTTGTAAAAATAGTTTTAGCAGTAGTTGTGGGAATTATTCTGGCTGTATTCAGCGTTACGGCAATTATTGTAAACCTGTCAGAAGATATTTTTGTAAATACCTATGGAAAGTCTCAGGAAAAAGTGTTTTTACAAATAGAAAAAGAGTTAAATCATTATCATGAAAATTTGAGTAAAATTATAGACAGTGTGGAAGTCAGCTGGGCATTTCGTATTTACTTCAGCGATAAAGAAATGAATTCTACCAGGACATTCCGAAATTTCTATAAAATGGATGAAGATTTAAAAAATGCCATTCCAACAAATATCAGTGACGTGAGTGTTATGTTAGTGGGGCTAAATGAAAAAACTTATCTGAACAGAGAAGAGACAATTATTTCTTCTGCAAAGGAAATTCTGGAATCTGACGTGAGTAAAAAAGCTATGGAGAAAAAAGGAAGTATTGTATATCAGTATGCAGATTCTGGTTTTACATCTACTACAAGAAATACTCCTGTTGTAATGGCTGCAAAGGCATTGTGTTATCCGGAAAGTGGTGAAATGTATGCACTTATTTATGTGACGATGAAAGAAGAGGATATGGAGAAATTCTACCAGCATTTCACTTCTGAGTATGCCAACTTTTACATGACAGACTCACAGGGAAAAATAATCTCTACAAATCAAAAGGGTGTGCTGGAAAATAAATCAGGTAAAAACCTTAGAGTAGCAGAAAAAGAAGAGAAACTCAGATGCGATGCTATGGAAAATGGCAAAGAGGTCATTGTACTTCAAAAATATCTCCCTTATTATAATTATACAATGTATGGAGTGATTGACAGCAGAAATGCTTTAGGAAGGTTGTATAATATTCCTATGTTATGGGGTGTCTGTGCTGCTATTGCCATGGGAGTGATTATTGCTACATATTTCTTTGTGAAGCAGACTACAAAACCATTATCCGTGCTTGTGAATAAAATGGCAAATGCCAGAAATGAGAAGTATGATGGACAGATAGAGGTTACAGGCTCTTATGAAATACAGGAGCTTACCAGCACCTATAATGCTATGCTTGAGGATTTGAACCGATATATTGAGGAACTGATGAATGTGCAGAAAGAGAAGCGTAAAGCAGAAATTTCAGCGCTGCAAATGCAAATTAATCCCCATTATGTTTATAACACTCTGGCAAGCATTAAGTGGCTTATCTATCAGGGGGAAATTGAGAAGTCTACGAAAGCGATAGACGCTTTTATTTCTTTGCTTCGCAGTACCATAGGCAATACAGATGAATATACAACAGTGGAAAAAGAAATCGAAAATTTGAAAAACTATGTTTTTATTAACAATACCCGCTATGGAGATAAAGTGCAGGTGGAATATTTTGTCAACTTCGGGTGTGAAGAATGCCAGATACCGAAAATGATACTTCAGCCATTTGTAGAAAATGCGTTTTTCCATGCATTTCCCTGTGAAAGAAAAGGGAAAATTACAATTTTGGTAAGGAAACTGGATGATAATCTTCAAATTCAGATTATTGATGACGGAGTGGGAATAGATCAGAAACGTTTAAAAGAGATATCAGAGGGAAATACGAAAACAGAGCATTTTACAGGTATTGGAGTAAATAATGTGGATGATCGCCTCAAACTTCTTTATGGTTCTCAGTATGGAATTTTAATAGAGAGTGAGGAAAATAAGGGAACAAGAATTACGGTATGTATTCCTGTGAAAAGTGAATAGGTAATAATATATTTTCTTAGGACAGCATACACTGAGTTAGCGGATTACTCATTGTCCAAAGACACAGGAGGTGCTGTCATGTATGAAACTTTAACCCACAAAGAACTTTGTGAGGCTTTCCATACAGATGAGAAAAATGGCCTTGATACAAAGGAAGCTGAAAAACGTCTGCTCCATGACGGAAGCAATACTTTAAAAAAAGCCAAAGAACAAACCGTTTGGGACAGAATACAAAATCAGATTAATGACCCGATGATTTTCATTCTTTTTCTGGCAGCATCTATTTCCATGCTGCTGCGGGAGTATAGTGATACGGGAATCATTCTTCTGGTAATTGTTTTAAATACCACAGTAGGAGTGATACAGGAAGGAAAAGCCCGAAAAGCCTTAGAAGCATTAAAAAAAATGACAGCGCCATCGGCTGTTGTGAAACGTGATGGAATTTATCAGAAAATACCGGCAGATAAGCTGGTAAAAGGAGACGTGGTAAAGCTAAAGGCAGGTAATCAGGTTCCGGCAGACATACGCCTTCTGGAAGTACAGGAGCTTGCCGCCAATGAGTCTGCCCTTACAGGGGAGTCTTTGCCTGTGATGAAATCCTGCGAGGTATTGAAAAAGGGGCTTCCCGTAGCAGAGAGAAAAAATACGACATATATGTCCACGGAAATCAGAAAGGGCAGCGGTGAGGGTATTGTGGTTGCCACAGGAATGGATACAGAGCTTGGAAAAATCGCAGGAATGATTGAAGACACAAAGCAGGAAATGACACCTCTGCAAAAGCGTCTGGGAGATTTAGGGAAGATTTTAAGCATTGTGGCAGTGGCGTTATGTGCGGGGCTGTTTTTTATCGGAGTGATACAGCACAGAAATCTGTTGCAGATGCTGCTTCTGGCAATTTCTCTGGCGGTGGCTGCTATTCCGGAGGGGCTTCCGGCGGTAGTTACCATTGTCCTTGCACTTGGTGTGGCAAGAATGGTAAAAATCAATGCCATTATCCGCAGACTTCCGGCAGTAGAAACCTTAGGCTCCGTGGGTGTAGTGTGTTCTGATAAAACAGGAACCTTAACCGAGAATAAGATGACAGTGACGAAAATCTATGCGGATGAGAAAATACTTCCCGTGTCCGCAGTGAGAAAAAGAGAATTTCCTAAGCTTATGGAAGGATTTCTTCTATGTAACAACAGTATTCTGGGAAAGCAGGAAATCGGAGATGCCACGGAGCTGGCGCTTTTGCACACAGGAAGAAACATGGGATATGATGAAAAGAGATTGCAGCAGCAGTACCCAAGAACCTTCGAAATTCCCTTTAATTCCGAAAAAAAATATATGGTAAGCGTACATAAAGACGGAAATCATGAGACAGCCTATATAAAGGGTGCTTGTGACTATATTTTAAACCAATGTACTTACGTGGAAAATCACGGAAAAATCAAACCCATGACATCCATGGAGAAGATGAAAATCCGCAGAGCCATGGAGGATATGGCAAAGGAGGGACTGCGGATTTTAGCTCTTGCATATAAGGAAAGAACAATAAGCAAAACAGAAAAAGCTTTAACGGAAGGGCTGGTTTTTGCAGGCATGGCAGGAATGATAGACCCGCCCAGAAAGGAAGCCGCAACTTCTGTGAAAGCCTTAAAACGAGCCGGTGTACAGGTGGCAATGATTACAGGTGATTACAAAGATACGGCGTTTTCCATTGCAAAGAAAATCGGAATTGCAGATTGTCCGGAGCAGTGCATTACAGGACAGGAAATGGACGAGATGAGCGAAGCTGCCTTGCAAAAGAAAATGAAGAACCTGCGTGTTTTTGCAAGGGTAACGCCGGCTCATAAAGTGAGGATTGTAAAAGGATTTCAGGATAACGGACAGATTGTGGCGATGACCGGTGACGGCGTCAACGATGCTCCTTCTCTGCAAAAGGCGGATATTGGTATCGCTATGGGTGAAAATGGCACAGATGCAGCGAAGAATGCGGCAGACATGGTACTGTCCGATGATAATTTTTCTACTATTGAAAAGGCGATGGAGGAGGGCAGAGGGATTTATGTTAATATTAAGAAATCTATTTTGTTTTTGCTGTCCTCTAATTTCGGTGAGATTATTACCATGTTTGCGGCTGTGTTATTTCAGCTTCCCACGCCTTTAAAAGCAAGTCATATTTTGTGGGTGAATTTAATTACAGACTCTCTTCCTGCGCTGGCGCTTGGCATTGATAAAAATGATGCAAAGGCTTTGATGAGGAAGAAGCCACGAAATCCCCATGAAGGGCTTTTTGCACACGGAGGCTGGAGCTTTACTGTTTTCTACGGCGTTTTGATAGCGGTAATTACACTGTACGCTTTTTATTTGGGAGGGCAGACCTATGCCTTTACAGTATTGGGCGTATCTCAGCTTTTTCATGCTATCGGCATGCGGGACAGAGATAAATCCGTGTTTCGAATGAAGCATCTGGAAAATCCTTTTATGCTGGGAGCATTTTTTCTGGGCTTGGGACTTCAGTTAATGGTAACAGAGATACCATACTTTGTGCAGCTTTTCGGAACAGCCCGTCTTTCCTTACAGGAATGGTGTCTGCTTCTGGGTATTTCTGCAATTCCGCTGGTTGCTCATGAGCTTTTGCTTATTCCAAACAGAGTCTTAGGCATGAGGAAGAAACAGTAAAATGCAGGAAAAAACAGGAGAAGTTGCATATAAAAACAAAGAACACCTGTAAAAACACACAGAAACAAAGAAAAATGCAGGAAATACTTGACACTAAGTCATATATTAGCATACAATATGTAGAAATAAAAAAGAAAACATCAGGAGGAAAGCCATGACACCGTATAAAGAACTTAGTAAAGAGCAGTTACAGGCCATGAAGGCTGATTTAGAAAAACAGTTTGAAGAAGTAAAGGCAAAAGGATTAAATCTGGATATGTCCAGAGGGAAACCGTCCAAGCAGCAGCTGGAGCTGGCAATGGATATGCTGGAAGAATTAAAAAGTACAGACAAACTGAAATGTGAAACAGGAATAGACTGCCGCAATTATGGGCTTTTAGACGGTATTCCTGAGGCAAGACGCCTTCTGGGGGAAATGACAGAGGTATCACCGGAAAATATTGTGATTTTCGGAAATTCCAGTTTAAATGTTATGTTTGACACAGTTTCCCGCTCCATGACACACGGGGTATGTGGAAGTACGCCATGGTGCAAGCTGGATAAAGTAAAATTTTTATGTCCTGTACCGGGATATGACAGACATTTCCGTATTACAGAATACTTTGGTATTGAAATGATTAATGTTCCTATGACACCTACCGGACCGGATATGGATATGGTAGAAGAGCTTGTCAGCACAGATCCTGCTGTTAAAGGTATCTGGTGTGTGCCAAAATATTCCAATCCTCAGGGAATTACTTATTCTCCTGAAACCGTAAAGCGATTTGCCAATTTAAAACCGGCTGCGGAAGATTTTCGTATTTTCTGGGATAATGCTTACTGTATTCATCATTTATATGATGATAAACAGGACTTCCTTGTGGAAATCTTAGACCAGTGCGAGAAAGCGGGAAATCCGGATTTGGTTTATAAATTTGTTTCAACTTCAAAGGTAAGTTTTCCGGGTTCCGGTATTGCGGCAGTAGCAGCATCTGAACGAAATCTGAATGACTTTAGAAAACACATGTCTGTACAGACTATCGGACATGATAAGATTAACCAGCTTCGTCATGTACGCTTCTTCGGAGGTATTGTGGGCATGCACAAGCACATGAAGAAGCATGCCGAAATTCTTCGCCCGAAATTTGAAATCGTAGAAGATACATTGGAAAAAGAATTAAGCGGAGCAGAAATCGGAACATGGCAAAATCCAAGAGGAGGTTATTTTATTTCCTTTGATGCCATGGAAGGCTGTGCAAAAGCCATTGTAGCAAAGGCAGCTGAGGCAGGTGTGAAAATGACAGACGCAGGTGCAACTTATCCTTACGGAATTGACCCAAAAGACAGCAATATTCGTATTGCGCCAAGTTTTCCAACCGTAGATGAGCTGAAGCTGGCAACTGAAATTTTTGTGCTCAGTGTAAAACTGGTAAGTATTGACAAAATTTTAAGCGAAAAATAAATTTAAGAAGAAGGGAGAGGACGCTGAACAGAAACAGTGTCCTCTTTGTGCGTAATAAAATTGTTAATAATTCTTAATTGGTGAATTGGGAAAATTGTGTTATACTGGAACGCAACAGAAAGTTATGTTAGGGGTGAATGATATGGCAAAAAGAAAATCCAAGAAGAATAAATATAAGAAAATGAAGAAAATTCTGTTAGGGGTTTTAATTGGTTATGCAGTTCTTTTGCTGGGAGCATATTTCATAGGTGTATTTTACTATTCCAAGCATTTTTATCCCGGTTCAAAAATCAACGGAATGGATTGTTCGGGAAAAACCGTGGAAGAAGCAGAAAAATCCATGAAAAGCCAGATTGCAGGCTATATTCTGGTGCTGAAGGAACGAGGAGATAAGGTAGAGAGTATCAGCGCTTCTCAGATTGATATGAGATACATAGATGACGGCAAAATTGCGGAGCTTAAGAAGGAGCAAAGTCCTTTCACATGGTTTTTATCCTTTGCACATAAAAAGGACTATACCATGTCAGCTACAACACCATATAATAAAGAAGCAGTTTATGCGGCGATTGACGGATTAGCCTGTTTTCAGGAGGAAAACGTAGTACAGCCTGTTGATGCACATCTGGAGGTAGGCGCAAACGGTTATGAAGTTGTTCCTGAGGTACAGGGAACAGCTCTTGATAAAGAAAAAGTGAAAGAGGCAGTAATAAAGGCCATTGACGGCGGAGAAATTGAAGTGGATTTGGAAAAGGAAGGCTGCTATCTTGAGCCGTCTGTATTTGCAGATGATGAAAATCTTGCAAAACAGGCAGAACAGGGAAATGTATTTTTAGGTGTGACCGTTACCATTGATTTTTCAGACCGTCAGGAGGTTGTCAACGCAGAAATTATGAAAGACTGGCTGGTAACAGATGAGTCCGGTAATCTGGATTTGGATAAAGCTAAGGTAAAAGAGTATGTACAGCAGCTGAAATATGAGTATGATACCTTTGGCTCATCCAGACAGTTTACAACTGCAACAGGCAATACCATTACGGTAAAAGGCGGCGATTACGGTTGGGTAATTGCGCCTAATGATACCACAGCCAAGATTATTGATGCAATTAAAAGCGGACAGTCTCAGACCATTGAGCCGGAATATACTTACCGGGGATATTGCAGAGATACTAATGATATTGGCGATACTTATGTGGAAATCAGCTTAAAGGAACAGCGTATGTGGTTCTTTAAGGACGGACAGCTGCTGGTAGATACGCCGGTGGTTACAGGAAATCACAACAAGGGCTACGACACTCACACAGGTGTTTACGCCATTATGTATAAGGAAAGAAATGCAACCCTGAAAGGGGAAGATTACAGCGCACCGGTAGATTACTGGCTGCCGTTTTATGCCAACACAGGTATCCATGATGCAGATTGGAGAACCACCTTTGGAGGAAATGAGTATATCAACAATGGTTCTCACGGATGCGTCAACACACCGCCCGAAAACGCAGAGAAGATTTTTAATAACATTGAAAAAGGCGTTCCGGTGGTGGTATATTAAAGAAAGAAAATTTGACCGATAAAAGGAGTTTATAATATGAATATTATAGTATTAGCCGGAGGAAACAGTACAGAAAGAGAAGTATCCATTGCGTCAGGACAGGGCGTATGCAAGGCTTTAAGAGAGCGTAATCACAAAGCAGTCCTCTTAGACCCATATTTCGGAGCTTCCCAGAAAGAAGAAAATCTGTTTCCGACAGAATATGACGTGGATAAAGCAGCAGATGCCATGAGAGAAATGAGCAGTAAATTAGAAGAGACCATGAAAACCCGCAAGGGATTTTTCGGACCGAATGTTCTGGAAATCTGCAAGGAAGCCGATATTGTATTTCTGGCGCTTCACGGAGCAAACGGAGAAGACGGAAAAGTACAGTCTGTTTTGGACTTAATGGGAATTAAATATACAGGTTCAGGCCCTTTAAGCAGCGGAATGGCAATGGATAAAGGGATTACAAAAATGGTGTTTGAAGCAAAAGGCGTTCCTACACCAAAGGGAATTACGCTGGAAAAAGGCAAATGTAGCAGTCAGCTCGCAGATTACGGAATGGGATTTCCAGTTATTGTGAAGCCTTGCTGCGGAGGCTCCAGTGTAGGTGTCTGTATTGCAAATAATCAGACCGAATATCAGGCGGCATTATTAGAAGCATTTTCCTATGAAAATGAAGTTGTAGTGGAGCAGTTTATTACAGGAAGAGAATTTTCCGTTGCTGTTGTAGATGGGAAAGCATATCCTGTTATTGAAATTGCGCCTTTACAGGGATTTTATGATTATAAAAATAAATATCAGGCAGGTTCCTGTGTGGAAACCTGTCCGGCAGACCTTTCCTCTGCACTGACAAAAGAAATGCAGAAATATGCAGAAATGGGATATAAAGCTTTAAATCTTCAGGCTTATGCCCGTTTGGACTTTTTAATGGATGATGAGGGGAATATGTATTGTCTGGAAGCAAATACTTTGCCGGGTATGACACCAACCAGTTTAATTCCGCAGGAAGCAAAAGCAATCGGAATGGATTACCCTCAGCTTTGCGAAAAACTCATTGAAGTTTCATTGAAAAAGTACCAATAGGAGGAAAGACACCATGAAAAATCTTACCTTAAAAAATCTTGCATTGGCTTGTAACGGGACTTATGTAGGCCCCAAGGAAATGGAAGATAAGGAAGTGACCTGTATTTTCACAGACAGTCGAAAAGCAGAGGCAGGCGGCTTATTTGTTCCTATTAAAGGTGCGCGAGTAGACGCTCATGATTTTATTGAACAGGTAATGGAAAAAGCGGTATTGGCTACTTTATCGGAAAAAGATTTGGGAGAGAAGCCTTTTCCATATATTCTTGTAAAGTCTTCTCTTATAGCGGTGAAGGATATTGCAGAATTTTACTTAAAGCAACTTCAGATACCGGTAGTGGGAATTACAGGAAGTGTTGGGAAAACCAGTACAAAAGAGGTCATTGCATCTGTATTGGCACAGAAATACAATACATTGAAAACGCAGGGAAATTTCAATAATGAATTGGGTCTTCCACTGACAATCTTCCGTCTTCGTGATGAACATGAAATGGCAGTGTTAGAGATGGGAATTAGTGATTTTGGCGAGATGCACAGATTAGCAAAAATTGCCAGACCGAATACTTGTGTTATCACTAATATTGGATTATGTCATTTAGAATTTTTGAAATCCAGAGATGGAATATTAAAGGCAAAGACAGAGATTTTCGATTATCTTCAGTCAGATGACCATATTATTTTAAATGGTGATGATGATAAGCTGGTGACTGTTCAGGAAACAAAAGGAATAAAGCCGGTATTTTTTGGTGTAGAAAATCATCAGGGTATTTGGGCAGATGAGATTAAACCGGAAGGGTTAAAGGGGATTTCCTGCTGTATTCATGCAGGAGAAGAAAGTTTTTCTGTACTCATTCCTGTTCCGGGAAAACATTCTGTTTATAATGCACTTGCAGCAACAGCAGTTGGTTTGACCTATGGTCTTACCATAGAGGAAATTCGTAAAGGAATTGAAAGCCTTCAGTCTGTAAGCGGCAGATTTCATATTATAGAAGCACCGAATTATACAGTTATTGACGACTGCTATAATGCAAATCCAATATCCATGAAAGCATCCTTAGATGTGCTTACCGATGCGCTGGGCAGAAAGGTTGCCATTCTGGGCGATATGGGAGAACTGGGTGCAGATGAAAGAAAGATGCACAAAGAAGTCGGAAAACATGCGGCAGAAAAAGAGATTGATGTTCTTTTATGTGTGGGAGAGCTTTCAAAAGATATGGCGGATGCGGCCGGGGAAGTAAATTCTAAGACTCAGGTCAGACATTTTGCAGATAAAGAAGCTTTGATGAAGGAGCTTCCGGAACTTCTGGAAAAAGGTGATACTGTACTGGTAAAGGCATCTCATTTTATGGAATTTGGGGAGATTGTGGAAAAATTAAGTTAGACATACGGTATTTTATATCTATGTGGTAATTCCTTGCGAAGCAGTATACTTTCTGTTATAATTTCGAAAGTGTGCATGGTTAAGGCATCATGTAAAATACTATAACGTAAGGAGGAAATGACACATGCTGAACAACATTTTAAGTGCAGTAAATGATTGGATGTATACGTATCTTTTATTATTTCTGCTGGTAGGAACGGGAATATATTTTACAATAAGAACACGTTTCGTACAGTTGAGATTATTAAAAGAGTCGTTTCATGTATTAAAGGAAAAAGCAGGAGAAGAAAACGGGAAAAAACAGGTTTCTTCTTTTCAGGCATTGATGATTTCCACAGCTTCCAGAGTCGGAACAGGAAATATTGCAGGAATTGCCACTGCGATTGCAGCAGGCGGAGCAGGAGCAGTTTTCTGGATGTGGCTTATGGCAGTCATTGGCGGAGCATCCGCTTTTATTGAAAGTACCTTGGCACAGGTTTATAAAGTGAAGGACAAAGAGGAATTTCGAGGAGGTCCTTCCTATTATATGGAGAAAGCGCTTGGCAAACGCTGGCTGGGGATTTTATTTTCAGTTCTTTTGATTATTTGCTTTGCTTATGGTTTTAACGGGCTTCAATCCTTCAATATGTCATCTTCTTTGGAATATTATATTCCGGGTTATAGCGATACGGTTTATCCTATGCTTGTGGGATTGATTTTGGCAGTAGGAACAGCCTTTGTTATTTTTGGCGGAGTACACAGAATTGGTTTTATCACATCTGTATTAGTACCGATTATGGCAGGTGCTTATCTCCTAATCGGACTTTATACAGTCATTACCAATATTACAGAGCTTCCGAAAGTGTTTTCTATGATTTTTTCTCAGGCATTTGATTTCAAGGCATTTGCAGGAGGTATGGCAGGAAGCGCTGTGGTAATCGGTATTAAAAGAGGTCTTTTTTCCAATGAAGCAGGTATGGGAAGCGCTCCCAATGCTTCTGCAAGCGCATCTGTAAGTCATCCGGCAAAACAGGGAATGGTACAGGTTTTATCTGTGTTTATTGATACTCTGTTAATATGCTCTGCAACAGCTATGATGCTGTTACTTTCCGGTGTGCAGGGTGAGTCCGGCGTATTAGACGGTATTCCTTTTGTGCAGAAGGCTATTTCCGCAAACGTAGGAAATTGGGGCATTCATTTTATCACACTTTCCATTTTTGCCTTTGCATTCAGCAGCTTGATTGGAAATTATTATTATGCAGAGTCGAATATTCTGTTTATTAAAAATAATAAAAAATTGTTATTTATTTTCCGTATTACCTGTCTTTTAGCAGTATTTTTCGGAGCACAGGCAGACTTCTCCATGATGTGGAATATTGCGGACATTACGATGGGATGTATGGCAACCGTAAATATTCTGGTCATTTTGGTTCTTGGAAATACGGCGATGAAAGTATTAAAAGATTACGAAAAACAGAAAAAAGAAGGAAAAAATCCTGTTTTTAAAGCAAAAGATGTGGGAATAGAGAACACGGAGTGCTGGTAAAGTAAGTCGATACTGAAAAAGGTATACATTTGATGCAAATTAAGCGTTCAATGTATACCTTTTTTAGTAGAGTTTTTTAAACTAAATCGTGATTTTTTTCTAACATTTCTAAAATAACTTTCTGTGTATACGCCCCTAGATGCTTTTTATCTTCCTTTTCTAATTGGTCAGGATAAATGGGAGCGCCATATTCAACTACTACCTTGCAAGGCTTGATTTTTGGAAAATGTGCTTCAAAAATTTCAGCAGAGTTGCTGATTGCAATGGGAATAATCGGGCATCCTGCCTTTGTGGCGATTTTAAAGCTGCCTTCGTGGAAAGGAAGCATTTCCAGTTCGTTTTCTCCCTTATTTCTTGTACCTTCAGGGAAAATACAAATAGAAATTCCGCTTTTCACTTTATCAATGGCAGTTAAAATAGTTTTCATTCCGGCTTTAATATCCTGTCTGTCTAAGAACAGGCAATGAAGATAACGCATCCATGTAGAAAGCAGAGGGATTGGCTCCATTTCTTTTTTGGCAATATAGCCGGTTAAATCAGGGCATAAAGTGTAAGTCAGCAGAATATCAAAAAAACTTCTGTGGTTTCCGATATACAGTACAGCCTGATTGGTAGGAACATTTTCATGGCCGATAATAGTGATTTTTGCACCGGTTACTTTTAAAATAAATTTAAAAACAGCTTGAATAATACGCAGGGAGCTGATATCCTTTGCACGTTTGTTAAATTTCCCTATAATCCATTCTACAATAAGAATAGGAATAGATAAAATTAAGTACCCGATGACACAGATACATACAATAAGAAATCGAAACATAATAAATAACCTTTCTTTCCTTTGAATAATAAAAAATACATCTAATAAATTATAATGAAATCATCTCTAATATGCAAGGATTAGTACGCATATTTCAGAAAAAATCCGCATACATTTAGGATAAGACTGGCAAAGTGAAGGTGGCGTAAGATGTGAAAAAAGGAACAGCCATAATCCTGCTTTTGACAGTAATATCCTGCTTTTTATGTGGCTGCAGCATTGAAAAAGTAAGGGCAATGGACGGTGTAAAACCGGAGTATACCGTTATGAAAGAGGAAGATTATCCTGAAAAAGTAAAAGAATTGATAGGTGAGAATAAGGCAAAGGAATTTCAGATGACTTATCAGGATGCAGGATATCTTTACCTCATGAAAGGATATGGAGAACAGAAAACAGGAGGGTACAGCATACAAATTGAAGATTTATCCCTGTGGGATAATGCAATTCATTTACAGACGACGTTGCTTGGTCCGCAGGATGGCGAAGAACTGAAGGAGGAAGCATCTTATCCCTGTCTGGTGATTAAGATGAAATATCGGGAAGAGCCGGTTATTTTTGAATAGAAAAGGGGTAGTGGTGTGGAACTGGTAACAAAAAATATGTATATGCTTCAAAAAAAGTGCGAGGCAGTTAATCAGATTACTTTTGATGAGGATTTAAACGTTCCTGATGTAAAGCCGGATATCGGGCGCATGATACAGAAAAAGGGCGATATCCAGTTAGAGGATATTCAGATAAGCGAGGGGCGTGCATATATTACAGGGGCGCTGGTAGTGAGTCTTTTATACGTCAGCGACAATGAAGAAAGACGCCTTCAAAGCCTTATGGGAACATTGCGTATTGGAGAGACTCTAAACTTAGAGGGGCTGGAAAGCGGAGATAAAGTACAGTTAAAATGGGATATCGAGGATTTGAGCGTTCAGCTTATAAATTCCAGAAAATTGAATATAAAGGCATTAGTGACTTTTACAGCTTACGTGGAGGAAAGTAAAGAGTTGGAGCTGCCCGTTGCCGTGGAAGATGATGAAATTTCCCAGAAAAAAGAGGATATTTCTATTCTCGGTACTGTGATACATAAAAAAGACACCATGCGTGTAAAAGAGGATATTTCTCTAAGCTCTAACAAACCGGATATTTATGAACTGCTTTGGAATACCGTAGAGGTAAGAGGGTTGGATATTCGTGCGGAAAACGATAAAATTGCAGTAAAGGGAGAGCTGTTTGTCTTTGCTCTTTACAGCGGAAATGATGATAATAATTCCCTGCAATGGCTGGAGCATTCTGTTCCCTTTTATCAGGAGCTGGAGTGTGTGGGCTGCACACAGGAAATGATACCCAATGTGGAAATTTCCATGCCCCAAGGTGATTTAAAGGTGAAACAGGATGAAGACGGAGAAGAGCGTGTCATTGGCGTGGACGTTGTTTTGGAGCTGGAACTGAAAATTTATGAGGAAGAGGAATTATCTCTTCTCATGGATGTATACACGCCGTTAAAAGAGTGTGAGGCAGTCAGGGAAAATCAGGTATTGGAAAGTCTGCTGGTGAAAAATTTTTCAAAGTGCAAGGTGAATGACAGGATTAAAATAGAAAACAGTCACGGAAAAATTTTGCAGATTTGTCACAGCGACGGAAATGTAAAAGTAGACAGCAGCAGAATTGTAGAAAACGGAATTGAGGTGGAGGGCGTTGTCCAAATTCGGATTTTATATATTATCGGGGATGATGATATGCCGTTTTATTCCATGGAAACCATGATACCCTTCCGGCATATAATCGAGGCAGAGCAGATTACAGAAAATTGTGTTTATTATATGCGAGCGGACTTAGAGCAATTGTCCACGACCATGATTGACAGCGATGAAATCGAGGCAAAAATCGTGATTAACTTAAATGCGCTGGTAATGAAGCAGAGAGAAACAGGAATTATCCAAAATATTGAAGAAAGAGAGCTGGACAGGGAAAAACTGCGTAATATGCCGGGAATTGTAGGATATCAGGTGCAGCCGCAGGATACCCTTTGGGATATTGCAAAGCGGTTTTATACGACCATTGATACAATTTTAGAATTGAATGAAATGGAAAATGAAACAATCAAACCGTATGACACCTTAGTGCTTATGAAAAAAGTAGAAAAATAAAATATTTTCAGTAAGAGGAGCGGTTTCGTGTAAACGGCTCCTTTAAAAATAGGAGGAAATTGTTTGGCTATCTTGCCAGTTGAAAAAAAATATGTTTTCATATAGAATAGAATGTACTAAAAGGAATACAATATACAAAAGTCGGAGGAGAAGCCATGAGATTAAGAGCGTTGGCAAAAATCAATCTTGGTTTAGATGTTCTGCGTAAAAGAGAAGACGGATATCATGAATTGCGTATGATTATGCAGACAATTAATATGTACGACCAATTAGATATAGAAATAAGTAAAACACCGGGAATTAAGATTACCACAAATTTGCCTTTTATACCGGTAAATGAAAGTAATTTGGTATATAAAGCAGCAAAGCTTTTGATGGATGAATTTCAGGTGGAACAGGGAATTACTGTAGATTTACAGAAATTTATTCCCGTGGCAGCAGGTATGGCAGGTGGCAGTTCTGATGCAGCAGCAGCAATGATTGGGGTAAATCGTTTGTTTGGACTGGGACTTTCTGTAAGAGAACTGATGGAAAGAGGCGTAAAAATTGGTGCAGATGTGCCCTACTGTCTTTTGAGAGGGACTGCGTTGGCAGAGGGAATTGGGGACAAGCTTCGTGCCCTTCCGCCATGCCCGGATTGTTATGTCCTTATTGGAAAGCCTGCAATTAGCGTTTCTACAAAATTTGTCTATGAAAATCTTCATGCCAACGAATTAGAGTATCATCCTGAGATTGACAAGATGCTGGAAGCAATTCAATGGCATAATTTGAATAAAATTGCGGACTGTATGGGGAATGTATTAGAAACGGTTACAATTCCTCATTATCCTGTTATTCAGGAAATCAAAGATCACATGAAAGAACATGGGGCATTAAATGCCATGATGAGTGGCAGTGGCCCTACGGTATTTGGATTGTTTGACGATAAAGCAACAGCAGAAAATGCCTGTGAAGCTTTGCGGGCAAGCCGTTTGGCAAGAACCGTTTTTTTGACAACAGTATTTAACAATGGCGGAAGGAGAAAATAGCAGGAATGGATTTGGAAATGAATATGGATGACTATCTTCCTTTGAGGGATGTGGTTTTTAATACACTCAGAAGAGGGATTTTGAAAGGGGAATTAAAACCGGGAGAGCGTCTGATGGAAATTGCTCTGGCAGACAAGCTGGGGGTAAGCCGTACACCTATTAGAGAGGCAATCCGTAAGCTGGAGCTGGAAGGACTTGTTGTGATGGCCCCCAGAAAAGGGGCAAAAGTTGCTTCTATTACAGAGAGAGACTTAAATGATGTGCTGGAAGTAAGAAAAGGAATGGAAGTTTTAGCCATTTCCCTTGCCTGCGAGAGAATTACAAAGGAAGAAATGGAACATCTGGAAGAAATTGAAGCACATTTTCAAACGCTTATTGAGTCTGATAATTTAACAGAACTGGCAGAAGTAGATGTGCAATTTCATGACACTATTTATCAGGCAACCAATAATAAACGTCTGGTACAGCTTTTAAATAATTTAAGAGAGCAGATGTATCGTTATCGTATGGAATATTTAAAAGATATTGCTGTGCGCCGTACATTGGCAGAAGAACATAAATCTATTTGTGAGGCTCTGAGAGCAAGAGATGAAAAAAAGGCTTTAAGCTATGTACAACTTCATATTGATAATCAGCAAAAAGCAATTATTCGTAGTTTAAATCAAGAATAAAAGAGAATATGGGTGAGATAATAAAAGGAGATGTTGCATGAAATTTATGTGACAACTCCTTTTTATTGTACAAACACGGCTTCCAAAACATCACTATGCTCAAAAAACTGCGAAAATGTTCCTAATCATTTGCCATTGAAATACGGAGCTGTGTTCGTCACTGTTCATTCAGCTTTAAAACTATTTTGAGGAGAAAATTATGAACAACACAATCTCAACCCATATTGATGAAAATGAAGAATACGTAAGAAAACGCCTGCAAAACTGTGATGACTGTATTATTCGTCCCATGCTTTTAGGGGAAGGTAAGAAGATACGCTGTCTGGTCGTCTACATCGAAGTTGCCGTAAGCAATATGGTGCTGGAGGATTCTGTAATTGGTAAGCTGGTAAATCATATATGGGAGATGCCGGGGGATGAACTGATTGAATTTGTCAAAGATAATGGAATGGGAATTTCTGATGTACAGCCGTTAGAAAATATGGATAAAGCATTTGCTTCTATGTTGGCAGGGAATGCTATATTTTTTATAGATGGTTATAATAAGGCAATTAAAATTGGAAGTAAGGGGTATCCCAATCTTAGTGTTTCAGAATCCAGCAGAGAAAAAGTGCTTCGTGGTTCAAAAGAGGGATTTACTGATGCGGTAAAGACAAATGCCGCATTAGTGCGAAAGAGAATTCGAGATACAAGATTGAAAGTAAAGCAGAAAACACTGGGAGAGAGAAGTCAGACTTTAGTGCAGCTTCTATATATGGAGGATTTAGTCCGACCGGAGCTTTTGTCAGACATTGAAGAACGTTTGGAATCTTTTGTGATTGACGGGATTTTAGATACCGGAGCTATTGAACAGCTTACAGAGAAGCATTGGCTTTCGCCTTTTCCTCAGTTTCAGACTACAGAGAGACCGGATAAGTGTGCAGCAGAAATCCTAAATGGCAGAATTTTACTGCTGTGTGATCATTCTCCTACAGGGATTTTGCTTCCGGCAGTTTTAAATGATTTTTTACAGGTGAGTGAGGATAATTACAATCATTTTGAAATCGTAAGTTTTCAGCGTCTTATTCGCTATTTTGCTTTGTTTTTAACGTTACTGTTTTCCGGAACATATCTTGCGGTTACCAATTTCCATACGCAGGTATTGCCTACCAATCTGATTTTATCTTTTTCCGAGGCGCGACAAGGTGTTCCCTTTCCGGCTCTTTTGGAAGTATTGTTTATGGAAATTGCCTTTGAAACCATTCGGGAGGCAGGTGTGCGTATGCCGGGACCGCTGGGAGGAACCATAGGTATTGTAGGAGGTTTGATTGTGGGGCAGGCAGCAGTAGAGGCGAATTTGGTAAGCCCTATTGTGGTGGTAGTAGTTGCTGTGACGGCTCTGTGCTCACTGGCAATTCCAAATCAGGAGTTTTCAGCGCCTTTTCGGATGTTGAAATTCGGTTTTATTTTTCTGGGAGGAACTTTGGGAGTATTTGGGATTTTGTTAGGACTTTATCTGGTTATCAGTCATCTGGCAGGATTAAAGAGTTTTGGAATTCCTTATCTCACTCCTTTTGCAGCTCAAAATCAGACAGGGTACAGAGGAGAGCAGGATGGCGCTGTTCGTGCTCCTTTTCGTTTTCTCACAAAAAGACCTTTGTATGCAAGGCGTAAGCAACAGGTAAAACTCCGAACAAAGAAGAAAGGAGGCGTATGATATGTTTGCAGATAATGCCAGAATTTCTCACAGACAGCTGTTTCGTCAGATTGTTCTGGGAGTCATTGGAATTTATACATTGGTAATTCCGATTTTTCCGGAAGTTTTCGGAAGGCAGGGAATCTTATGTTTGCTAACAGTAATGGCCGTTTATATACTTTTCTTTATTTATTTTATTCGAATAAAAACGGTAATGCAAAATCCTCGAAGATATATGGGAAAGATATTTGGCAGTATTTTTGTTTTCCTGTATATGTCATGGTTATGGTTTATGGGAGTATATCTTTTGCTGACGACAGCCAGAATTACAGACCGTTTTCTTATTGAAGGAAGTGTATACTGGATTGTGATTATACTGGCAGGAGCAGCAACGTATTTAGGCAGTCATCAAGGACTGGAGAGACGTGGAAGAATGGCAGAAGTGTGCTTTCCTGTTTTGGCTTTTATCATGGGCGGAATGTTATGCCTTGGGATTTTGCGAATGAAGAATTATTACTTGGGAGAGCTGGGGAGTTTGACTTTACAGGGCTGGTTAAAAGGGAGTTATCAGATTTTTTGTGCGTTTTTGCCCTTTGCATTTTTACCTGTAGCTTTAGGCAATGTGAAAAAACCGGGAGAAACAGGAAAAGTAATGAGGGGAGCGTTGTTTCTTGTAACAGGGATTTTAATTTTGTGCCTTTTATTACTGCAGGGAAGTTTTGGAATAGGGGGATATGAGCATAGACAGTATCCCATGGTTGAATTTATGGCAGGTATTCGAATTCCCGGAGATTTTTTGGAGCGAGTAGATATTTTCTGGGTGGCGGCAGTGATGTTCAGTATGTTGTTTGCCCTGGGTGGTGTGTTTTTCTACAATCACGAACTTCTGGTGCGGACAGATAAGGAAAAAGCAGCTCCTTTTCTGGCAGTTGGGGTGGTGGCGGCAGCCTTAATATGTGAGAAAGTGCAAGTATCAACAGAGCTTTTTTGGAAGCTTTCCGGCAGGTTTTACGGACCATTGTTTTTACTTCTTCTTTTATATGCAGGTTTTGCAGGACGAAAAAAATCTGTTTTCGTAAAAGGAGTGGTGATTATTTTATGTATGCTTCCATTATCCGGCTGCGGTGTGTCTTTAGAAAACAGAGAATTTCCATTATCTATGAGTGCAGATTATAAGGATGGTAATTTTGAATTGATTTATGGCATTCCCGGATTAGGCGAAATAACAGGACAGGGAAAAAATCAAGAGGAACAGCCTCAGGCAATTTCTTATCAAGGAGAGACTCCAAAGGAAGCAGAAGAAGCATTTAATAGAAATCAAAAAAACTATTTGGATATGGGACATATTAAAACTATTATTTTAGGAAAAGGACTTCTGGAAAATGAGAAAGCACTTTTTGCGGTGCTGGGCTATTTAGAAGAAAAACCTTCTGTGGCGGGAAATATCTATGTGTTTTTCAGTGAAGATACTTCCGGACTTATGAGTTTTGATGGACAGGGAGGAGAATCTGTAGGAGACTATCTCACAGGTGTTTTAGAGAATAACTTAGAAGGTAAGCCCAAGGATGCAGTAACCCTTCAGGACTTATATAATGCATGGCATAGAAATGAAAAAATCCCAAAACTTTTAGAGGTAGAGATAGTGAATAAAAGACCGCAAATCCGTCAATACTCCTGATAATAAAATCAGGAGGTACATAAAATTGAGAGAAAAATGGAAAGATAGAAAAATATGGCTGGCAGCAGTAGTTCTTGGGTTGGTCTTGACATTATTTTTAACAGGAATAAATATGGTTCGTTTAAAACGGGAAAACAGGGAAATACAGGCACGCCTTGACAGAGAAATACAACAGGGCATTGCAGGAGAAGTATTTCGCCTTCATGTAATCGCAAATAGTGATAAAGATACAGATCAAGAGCTGAAGCTACAGGTGAAAAATAAAATTGTGGAGTACTTACAGCAAAAATTAAATCCTGATGCCGGTTTAGAAGAAACAAAAGAGATGGTACTCATTCATTTACAGGAAATAGAGGAAGAAGCAGAAAAGACAGTAAAGGAGTCAGGATTTGACTATGAAGTTCATGCAGCAGTAGAGAATACGTATTTTCCTGACAAAACTTATGGAGATTGTACTTTTCCGGCAGGTGAGTACGAAGCTCTGAATGTGCGTATTGGAAAGGCACAGGGGCATAACTGGTGGTGTGTGCTTTATCCCAGTTTATGTTTTGTTGATGATACTTACGGTATAGTGACAGAAGAAAAGAAAGAGGATTTAAAGGCAGTACTTACGGATGAGGAATTTGATGAGATTTTAAAAAATCCACAGGAAAAGCTCAAGGTGAGGATAGGATTTCGTTGGTTTTAACCTTGCAATATCCCTTTGTTAAGGGTAAAATGGAGAACAGACGATAAAATGACAGTTATGAGGTTATTGTATGAAATATAAAAAAACAGCGCCCATTGGCGTTTTTGATTCCGGAGTAGGCGGTCTGACGGTTGCAAGAGAGATTATGCGAAATCTGCCTCATGAGAAAATCGTGTATTTTGGTGATACTGCCAGAGTTCCTTATGGAAGTAAGTCAAAAGAAACAATTTTACGTTATTCCAGACAGATTGTCCGTTTTTTACAGACACAGGAAGTAAAAGCCATTGTAGTAGCTTGTAATACGGCAAGTGCTTTGGCTCTTGAAACAATCAGCGAAGAAATTGATATTCCTATTATCGGTGTAGTAAAGCCCGGAGCAAAGGTGGCAGAACCTTCGGGAAGAAGGTGTGCGGCTTCCTGAGCGGTCACGGAGAGTGCCTGAGCAATCGTCTCCAGTGTGACGGGACGGCCGCCGTTTAAAAGTTCATTAATTTTGTTCTGCTGTTCAACGATTGTTGTCATAGGTTTTCCGATCTAATTTATTGAAGAGTTGCTGAAAGATTTGTTTTTTGAAGCGGGAGTCGGATCGCGCTGTCGCACACCATGTCCACGAGCTCCAAATCATGAGTGATGACAAGAACGGCTTTGCCTTCGTCAGAAAGCTGTCGTAAGGCTCCGGCAATTCGATGAAGATTTGCTCCGTCTAAGCCGCTTGTCGGTTCATCCAAAATAATCACGTCCGGTTTTTTGGCAAACGCGCAGGCAATCACGAGCCTTTGCTGCTGCCCGCCGGAAAGTGAATGAGGATGACGATCTCTGAGTTCTGTCAGGTCAAAAAGCTGCATCAGCTCCTCGGCGGCTTGCTTGCCGCCGCGGCAACCGGCCGCTTCCAGACTGGTCAGAAGTTCATCAAAAACCGTCCGCATGTACAGCTGGTGGTCTGCATTCTGCAGAACCACCGCGACATGCTTAAGGCATTCCTGAGGTTTGACCTTCTTGCCTCTTATTTCTAGTGTCCCTTGGGTTGGTTTATTTAAACCTGTGAGAATCCGGGCCAAAGTCGTTTTGCCGGTACCGTTCGGGCCGAAAAGCCCTGTTATACCTTTGCGCAGTTCCAGGTCGGTGCCGTTAAAAATCTTCGGCTTTCTCGGGTAAGCAAACGAAAGATCCGAGACCTTCATTACGGTTTCTTTGCCCTCGGACAACGACGGAAGTTCGTGTCTTTTATCTTCAACATCGACTTTTCTTAATCCGTAGCGTTCTCGGACTTCGTCGCTGAGATCATCAAAAGTGCCCTCCTGGACGATTCTTCCTTTTTCCATCACGCAGACGCGGTCAGCAACGTCTTTTAACCAGTACAAGCGATGGTCGACAATCAGGACAGCAACGCCCTTCTCTTTTAACCGCAGAATCTCCTCGGCCAAATCCATCGTAGATTCCGGATCGAGGTTTCCTGTCGGTTCATCCAGAATCAAGACCTGCAGCGGTTCCATCATCAGGGAAGCCAAGCCGACTTTCTGTTTTTGTCCCTGAGAAAGTTCATGGATCGTATTCTTTAAAACGGAATTCAAGCCGAAGCGCTGAGAAGTCTTCGCGATGAGATCACGGATCTTATCGGGATGCATACCTCTGGACTCAGGCTTAAATGCCATTTCCTCTTCCACACCGAGCGCAAAGAACTGGCTCTCCGGATTCTGAAAGAGTGTGCCAACCCGGCTGCTGATCTCGTGCAGTTTCAGCGTTTGATTGTTTTGGCCTGCGACGCGAACGGTTCCTTTAAGTTCGCCTCCGAAATAATGCGGGCAAAGACCGTTGATCAGGCGAATTAAGGTGGATTTACCGCAGCCGGATACGCCAGTGCAAAGTACGGCTTCGCCGGGACGAACGGTCAAAGAAATATCTTCGAGCGCGTTTCTGTCGGAAAACGGATAACGATAAGTGACGTTTTTCAGTTCAATCATCTCATTGCCGCCTTAATGTCGGTAGGAAAGTAAATTTGAAGTAAAACCGCTCCCGTGCAGATTAAGAGGACAAGGCTAATGGCTGCGATGTCATGCTTCCCGAATCTCCTTCTGTGCATAGAACCCGAATTACTCCCGGCATGAAGACCTTTGAGTTCAGCTGCAATGCCCAACTCGTCACTGGTTTTGAGCGCTCTGAAGAGAAGCGGCGTAAACAAAAGACGCGTCGTACGAATCGGATGAATCGTGCACTGCCACGGATTGATCTTGAAACCTCTTATCTTCAAAGACTCCCAGATCTGCTTCACATCGCCGGCAAACGTCGGAATAAAACGAATAATCACAGCGGCCGGAAGATAAATAATGAACGGGAGCTTCAGTTGCTGAAGGCCGTTCAAGATGTTCTGCAGTCTTCCTGTAAAGGCCATCGGCAGAATTGTGTTCATCACTGTCAGGGCTCTCAGGAACGGAATGCACAAAGAGCCGAGTTCCAAACTTTTTCCCATAGAAGGAATGAACAGTGCCAAGATAGAAGCAAATCCGACGGACAGCGCCATCATAAGGAGCGCTACGGCATAGCTCACAAAAATCAGTTTGTAACGGCCGAGTGCAAACAGATAAAGCAGTGATGTTGTAAAAAGCAGCAGCTGTGAATTCAGTGAAGAAAGTGCAATCGTCATCACTGCCGCCAAGGCGGCAATGAACATTTTGCTGCGAACATCCAGCCGCGTTAAAACATCGAACTTAGAAGCGGACGATGCCTGCATGT
>ERZ894183.124-NODE-124-length-70310-cov-31.153498_pt1 | contig 70310 bp, 61 predicted proteins | sample MGYA00380279_ERZ894183 | MGnify/ENA primary metagenome ERZ894183 (study PRJEB32331, sample SAMN06328422) | human gut metagenome | biome: human gut microbiome; feature: stool | host: Homo sapiens | collected 2013-06-26 ... | reverse complement strand
GTCTTGTACCTTACGGCGAAATCTGCGGACAGAAAGCAGATTCTCCTACACTGACTTATAACACGATCGGACGCCATGTGTCCAAGATGGTTTATACAAAAGTGGTGAGCAACAAGTCTCCGTGGCTTCAGAAAGCACAGCTTGGCGGTGTATACTGTAACCCGGCTTCTCATGGAGAGGGACGCTTCGTTGCAAACGAAGAATGGATCCAGAAGCTCTTTGCAAACGGACAGGTTGCAACACAGTATGTAAGTGCAGACGGGGAACTTTTAAGAAATGAAGAGTGGAACGTAAACGGTTCTTACTTTAATATTGAAGGTATTACAAGTCCGGACGGACGTGTTCTCGGAAAAATGGCGCACAGCGAACGACGTGACAACGGAGTTGCCATTAACATTTACGGAGAGCAGGATATTCAGATTTTCGAATCAGGCGTAGAGTACTTTAAATAAAATGTTAAAATATGGGGAAAGCCGTGTTTGCGGCTTCCCCGTTTTCAACATTAACAGATGTCGAATAAGATATAAAATAGTGTGTTTTGTTTGAAAAAAATAAATTATTCAAAAAAATAAAAAAAGGTATTGACAAAAAACGGGTTTGCGTATATACTATGAAAAGTAAGTTGAGTGTGCGCGATATGCAGAACACAAACTCGTGGCGAGATAGCTCAGTTGGCTAGAGCATACGGTTCATACCCGTAGTGTCGAGGGTTCGAATCCCCCTCTCGCTACTGAAAATCCGGAACATAAAGTTCCGGATTTTTTTGTTGTTATACGAAATCTGATTTTGTTCTGTCATTTTTTACTTTAATCACTGTCAAAACCGGACATCTTTTATACTAATCAGATCCTTTCTCAGTCTCCTCCTTTTATTTTTTGTGCAATTTGCATAATTATCTCTCTGTTTTTTCTACAAAACCAATTCTTTTCTATCTACATAAAATATGCTAAAATAAATATAGATTTTACTTCAGGTACACACAGAAAAGGAAACACCAATGATATTACATAAATATCTGCGGAACATACAGAGTTCTCTGTTTCCCGTATTCCGCATTTCTTGAGACATTTCTTTTTCCTATTGCCAAAGATAAAGTAAAATCTAAAAAAGGACATTACAAAGCACATTTCTTCTGAAGTGTATTTTGTAATGTCCCGTTTTTATTTATACAGTTCTACAAACGCACAGTCTCCCGCTTTCTGTTTATTTCCCGGAAGGCTCTTGGTGTCACATGATACTTTTCCCGGAAGACCCGGTGAAAATAACTGCCGTTCTCATATCCCACTGCCGCAATGATATCACTGATCGGAAGCTCTGTCTCACACATCAGTTCTATCGCCTTATTCATGCGCTTCCGCTGAAGCAGCTCCTTAAAATTAAATCCTGTGTTTTTTTTGATCATCTTACTGAGTACATGCATGGGAAGATGAAGCTTAACACACAGCTCTGTCAGCGTGGCCGTCTTATAGTTCTGCTCAATATAATCCAGGGTTGTCATAGCTATCATATTTTCATACTGATTCGGCACTCTCATCTCCGCATACTGGACAGAATCCAGAAGATACAGAAAAATCAGCCCCATGGTTGTCTGATTGATCCGGTTCTGATCTCCTTTGCCCGTTACCAGTGAATAGATCATGTTTTCCAGAAGATTCTGGATCTGAAGAACCTCTGCCACCCGGAAATGAAGGTATTCTCCCTTTTCTTCATTCTGCCGTAATACATGAACAAGAAAATCTGCCAGTATATTATTACTTCCCGCCATCGTATAGGCCACATCAAAAAACTCCGGAAGGATCATAAAATTAATGGCAATATCATTTTTTCCTGCCGGCAGGATCTCATGCCTGGTAAACTGATTCAGAAACAGAAGCTCTCCCGCCTCAATAACTACCTCTTTTCCTCCTATGATATTGGTAAGCGAGCCTTCGCACACATAAAGCACCTCAATAAAATTATGCCTGTGAGACGGAAAATGCACGAACCTGGTGTGAGTCCTCACTGCGATCAGCTTTCCCTCCTCCAGCATCTTTGCACTGTCCACAGTAAAATCCTTTCCTGACGTATACAGCCCCTGATCCACTTCTGATGCTCCATCAAGAATACGCTGCTCTTCTTCCGTTATTTTTCTTAAATGCTCCAAAAGCGCCTGCTGCATGTTTCTACCGCCTTCTTACTGATTTTTACTTATCATAGCATAAATAAGAAAGAGACGCCAGCTTCACGGCGTCTCTCTTTCAAAGGATTCTTAAATAGTATGAAAAAGCTTCTTATTATTACGGATACATGAATCAGTACAGCTCTGCGTACTCTTCAATGTTTTCAGGTGTGAACTGAAGCGGCTCCCCAAGAACAATCTCTGTTCCTTTGTCGTCAGCCTCTGTAATTGTGAAATCGCCAAGGTCGCCTGCTGTAAATGTCTCGTCAAGTGCGCCTGTGATATCGCCTTTTACAAGAGCCATTGTTGTGTAAGCGCTGAGTTTTCCAAGGCCCTGCATATCCCACAGATAGAAGTACGGGCAGGAATGAGCATCGTCATCGCCTGTGTACTCAAGCATCTCAGACGGAAGACCAAGACCGGTCAGTTTACATGTGGATTCATTGTCCTGAAGATATTTTGCAGCTGCTGCAATACCGACAGTTGTAGGTGCGCAGATAACCTTCAGGTCCGGGTAGTTCTGAAGAAGCGCCGCTGTCTGATCTGTAGATTTCTGAGGCTCATCATCACCATAAGCAACTTCTACAAGCTCCAGTTTGCTGTATTTCTCATCTTCTTCCATAATTTTCTTCATAGCGTCGATCCATGCGTTCTGGTTTGCAGCCTGGGATGTGGCAGAAAGAATTGCAAACTGGCCTTCTCCGCCGGAAATATCAAGGACTGCATCCATAAGAGCCTGTCCTACAGCCACAGTACCGGCCTGATTTACAAATACCTGACGGCTGTCTTTATTGGGGGCAGAGTCAAAAGAGGATACCTTGATCCCTGCATCCATAGCTTCTGTCAGTTTTGCCTGAAGAGCATTTACATCGTTTGCTGCAATGCAGATTGCATCAAAATCCTGGGAAATCAGGTTGTCAAGAACTTTGATCTGAGCATCAGCAGTTGCTGTCTCCGGATATACAACCTCCACTGTTCCGCCTTCTGCTTCCACTGTTTCCTTAAAGGAAGCTGCTGCGATCTCAAAGAACGCGTTGCCTGCTGATTTGCCAACAAGTGCGATCTTCTGTCCGTCTCCTGCGCCCTCAGCCATAACCGGGGTAGCTGCTCCGAGAACCATTGCTCCACAAAGAAGTGCGCTGATAACTTTTTTGTTCATTTTGTTTTCCTCCCTTGGAATAGTATAGTTTTTTGTTACTGAATCTCAGTAACGTCCTGCTGCCGCACAGACAGCAGCAGGTGTATCTGGAACTGCTCTCCCCTCAGGAACAGCAGTACCTTTTATTTTAAAAAGCATATCCTGAATTTACAATTCTTTTTTATTTACTTTTTACAGTTCTTCTTACCTGTCCGATAATATTCGGAAGAGCAACTGCCGCGATCAGAAGCGCTCCGATAATAAGAAGGATCACCTGTGCATGGACGTTCTGCTGTCCCAGCCCTACGCGGAGGCATACGATAATAAATGCCGCGATCACGCCTCCTGCAATATTTCCTTTGCCGCCTGTGGAAGAGATTCCTCCAAACACTGCCATGGCGATGGCGTCCATCTCAAAACCGTTTCCTGTTGTGGTATTGGCTCCGAAGGATGAGGACAAAAGAAAAATAGCGCAAAGGCCGGAAACCGTTCCCATCACTGTATAAATGATCATTCGGATCTTCTGAACATGAATACCGGAATAATATGCGGTCAGACGGTTTGTTCCGATGGCATATACTCTTCTTCCAAACGTGCTTTTTCCAAGAACAAGGGCAAAGATCACAGCCAGGATCACAACCAGAAACAGAATATAGGGAACCTGTCCCACCTTTCCTGCAATGGCAGTGAAGCCATCCAGATTTGACATGGTAATACTTCCGCCGCTTCCCAGAATGATCTCCGCAATACCGCGGAAAATAATCTGAGTTGCCAGAGTGACAATCATCGGAGGCAGCTCCGTAAATTTTGTAAGAATCAGTCCGTTAATGGCGCCGCATACAGTTCCCACAGCAAGGCCGGTAAGAACAACTACGATAAACGGAGCGTTCATATTGCATACAATACAGCACATAGTGGCTGACAGACACACAATAGAACCAACAGAAATATCAATCTCGCCAAGGACCAGGATATATGCCATGGGGAGCATGAGAAATACCTCTGCAAGATAAACCGGCATCTGACGGAGCAGACTGCTGATATTGTAAAACTCAGAAAACATTGCGCAGAAAATATTCACTGCAATAAAGATCAGAACCAGGATTCCTTCCCAGGAGAAGATCATCCGCTTTACCGAACTTTCTGGTACATTATTTATACTTCTTCCGGATTTTCCAGCCATGATTACATCTCCCTTCCTTTCAGTGCATTTTTGTCTGCCACACGCTGCAGCACTACGTTCATTACAACTACGATCAGAATGATCAGTCCTTTGATGGTATTCAGCCAGAGCTGGTCAAAGAACGGAATCAGAGGAAGCGCCTTTGCGATAGTCGCAAGGATCAGAGAGCCGAACAAAGCGCCCAGAACACTTCCGCGGCCGCCGCTCATGCTGACACCGCCGATTACGCAGGCCGCAATAACGTCCATTTCGCCGCCATACTGCATGTCAGGCATTGCGGATGCATAAACGGAAACCTGAAGAGCGCCGCCAAGACCTGCCAGAAGTCCCATGATCACATAAACAAGAAGCTTGATGTTCTTTACATTGATACCGGAAACCTCTGCCGCGCTGGCATTGCTTCCTACCGCATAAATCATTCTTCCTGTTCTGGTCCATTTCATAAACCAGAAAAAGAATGCATAGCACAAGATCACAACCCAGATCACACAGTTGATACCAAGGAATTTTGTTGTTGCAAAATCCTTAAAGCTGCCCAGAGCCGCTGCGCCGGCCCACTCACCGCCGTTGGAAACCAGGTAGCCCATTGCCCGGAACACATACATAAATCCCATTGTGGCAATGATGGGAGGCACATCTGCTCTGGAGATCACAAGACCAACCACCAGACCGCAAACAATACCGATTCCCACTGCAATGAGAAATGCCAGCGGTGTGCTTACAATCACATCATTTTTCAGAAGCATTCCTATGGACATACCGGACAGCGCCAGAGTAGACATAATAGAAATATCAATTCCGCCTACCAGCATAACGCACAGCATACCCAGAGCCATCACCATTGTTACCGCATTGTTTTTCAGCATATCCATCAGGGATTTCGGAGTCAGGAAAGACGGATTAATGGCTGTTATGACAATAAAAAGGACGATCAGAACAACTGCAAGCAGAGCTTCACGAGATCCTGTAAGTTTTTTTACCAATGATTTCTTTTCCATTATTTTGAAGCCCCCTTTTCCATGGCAAGCTCAAGGATCCTCTCCTGAGTCGCTTCCTCTCTTCCAAGCTCGCCGGTCTTTCTTCCGTTGCACATTACAATAATACGGTCCGCCATACCGAGGATCTCAGGCATTTCCGAAGAGATCAGAATAATGGCATAGCCTTTCTTTGCCAGATCTCCCATAATCCCGTAGATTTCTGCCTTGGCTCCGACGTCAACGCCTTTGGTGGGCTCGTCCATGATCACAACCTTCATCTCCTGGCTTAACGCCTTGGCAACCACTACCTTCTGCTGGTTTCCTCCGGACAGAGAGCTTGCAGGCTGGAAAATATCAACCGCCTTGGTATCTACCTCTTCCAGAAGCTTCTTTGCCAGATCTCTCTCTGTTTTTTCATCATTGATCCCGGCCTTTGCATATTTGCTGATAGTGGGAAGGGTTACGTTTCTTCCCAGCCCCCAGCTCATGATAAGCCCTTCCTTCTGACGGTCTTCAGGAAGAAGAATAATGCCTTTTTCCATTGCATCTGAGGGCTGCTTGATATGAACCTCCTTCCCTTCCAGATAAACCTTTCCGGAATCCGGACGGGTGATTCCGCACACAGCTTCCACCACCTCGGTACGGCCTGCGCCTACCAGCCCGGTAAGACCAAGGATTTCTCCGGCTCTTATCTCAAAGGAAACGTCCTTAAAATATCCGGTTCTGGAAAGCTTTTCTACCTTCAGGATCTCCTCTCCCGGCTGAACCTCTGGCTTCGGGAAAAGATCCGTGATCTCACGTCCCACCATTGCCTTGATCAGATCTGCATTGGTAATTCCGTTTACATCATAGATTCCGATATACTGGGAATCACGGAATACCGTAACTCTGGAAGCCAGACGGTACATATCCTCAAAACGATGAGAAATAAAAATAATGGAAACTCCCTCTGACTTTAATTTGTCCACAAGTGTATAAAGCTTTTCCGATTCAGATCTTGTCAGTGCGGCAGTAGGCTCGTCCAGAATAATGATTTTTGCATTGGTAGACATTGCTTTTGCAATTTCCACCATCTGCTGCTGTGCCACACTTAAAGTTCCCATTTCCGCTGTGGCGTCAAAGTCTGCATCCAGCTGCGCAAGAAGTTTATTTGCTTCTGTATTCATTGCCTTCCACTGGATCATTCTGTTTTTAATGATCTCATGACCCATAAAAATATTTTCTGCAACTGTCAGATGCGGGTAAGATGTTGGATGCTGATATACGGCTGCGATTCCCGCTGCCTGAGCGTCCTTCGGTCCTCTGAACTCCACTTTTTTGCCGTTCAGGAACATTTCACCCTCTTCTGCTTTATGTACACCGGTAATTACCTTGATAAACGTACTTTTTCCGGCGCCGTTTTCGCCCATGAGCGCATGAACCTCGCCGGGTTTCAGCTGAAACTGCACATTATTCAATGCCTTTACACCCGGAAAAATCTTTGTAATTCCTTTAAGCTCAAGAACATATTCAGACACGGCTCTTCCCCTCCTTTTTCATATCTGTTTACTGATTCTATTTTACCATTGGTGATTTTTTTATAAAATGGGAATATCTTTTGAATCCGGGTAATATATTTTCATTTATTTGCACAAAACCCGCTGTTTTTTCTCTCGTATTCCTGTTAAAAATATGATAGACTATACCTGACTTTTACTTATAACAAGGAGAATCCTATGAAATTACTGATCGTAGACGATGAAGAGCTTACCCGTACAGGGCTGATCAGCGCCATTGACTGGAAATCCCTTGGCATTGATCAGATCATTCAGGCTGACGACGGTATTCACGGTCTGGAACAGGCCCGTCTTTACAAACCCGAAATCATTTTGTGTGATGTACGTATGCCTCGCATGGACGGAATCACCATGCTGGAACGGCTGGAAAAGCTTCTTCCGGATTCTGTTCCTGTTTTTATGAGCGGCTATTCGGATAAAGAATATCTCAAAGCTGCCATTCGCCTGAAAGCTGTCAGCTATATCGAAAAGCCCCTGAATCCTTCCGAAGTCTCCCAGGCAGTCCGGGAAGCCGCTGATCTTTACATACAGAAACGCCACTCACGAAGAGGAGAGGTCCTGAAATCCATGGAAACCGCCTCCCGTCTGGCGCTGCTTCTGACACTTCCAGCTTTACCTGATATTCAGACTGCCCGCAGACTTTTCGGAGAACTTGGTTTTACTGTAAACAGCTCCACTTTTTTTATTTCCTTTATTATAAGAATGAATACCTTTCCGGAGCTGTCTGCCCTGGAGATGTTTTATCAGGAGCTGTCTGACTTTCTGGAAAAAAGAAAGATCAATTTTATTTACACAGACAAAAAGCATCAGAATCTCCTGTGTTTCCTGTTTGGACAGACAGAACCTTCCATCCGGTGCTTTCATGAAATCAGCGACTTTATCTGTCAGCGCCTTTCTGTTCTGGGAAGATTTTCCATTGCAGCAGGAGAAACTGTATACGGAATGGCAAAAGCCTATCAGTCCTATGCCTCCGCTGTGATTCTTTTGCAGAGCAGTTTCTTTTTTCCGGAAAATACGCTGCTGACCCCTGACAGACTGAACCGGGGCACAAAGTCCTCCCCTGAGCCCGTTTCCGCATCACCGGAAAGCGAGTTTGCAGACTCACTTTCTTCCGGGCTTCCCGAATCTGCCTTTGTTCTTCTGGATCAGCTTCAGGAATATTTTACTGAAAATACAAAAGTGTTCCAGAATGCTGTAAAGGATCTCTATTATAAACTGTTCCTGACTCTTGATAAAGCCCGGAAACAGAACCTGCAGACAGACGATGTGTACGCAGAACCCATTGCAGAGATCATTGACAGATGTTTTACTTTTTCCGAGCTTCATCAGACTCTTTACCGGCAGACGGAAGACTTTTTGGAACATGCGGGAAATCAGACACATGAGAATCCAACCATCCATATGATCAAAAGCTACATCGGAAAACATTACATGGATGAGACACTTTCTGTCAAAGATATCAGCGAACACGTTTTTCTTTCCGCCTCCTATGTATGTACCTTTTTCAAAAACGAAACCGGGCATACCTTAAATCAATATCTTACAGAGTACAGGATGGAAAAGGCCAAACAGCTGTTAAAGGATTCCAGATACCGGATTTCAGACATTTCATCCAGAGTTGGCTACAGCGACGGCAATTACTTTGGAAAAAGCTTTCGTAAATACAGCGGGCTTTCTCCGTCTGAGTACAGGGAGAAAAATCTGAAATGACAAGATTATTAAAAAAAATACGTCAGATTTACGGAGATATGAATCTGCAATCAAAATTTACCATTGTACTGAGTATTGCCGTCACGATTCCGGTACTTATTGTGGGAATCTTTTTCTACACCCGGCTGTATGACATGGTTGTCTCTGATACCATCCGAAAAGAACAGGATGCATCCTCCGAGGCCGCGCCTCTGATAGAGGCCCGTATCCAGAAAATCCTGGATGCCTATGAGGAGATCACAGAGCTTGGATTCTATGAAACATTGTTTCACCAGCCAGTCAATTCCCCTTTCCAGATGCTTCTGGATCCCCGGGATGCAGAAGCATTTCAGAAAAAAGCCCAGGAGCTTATTGACGGTCAGACCATTACCGGACTTCAGATCTACATGGATTTTCCAACAGAATCCGTTAAGCTTTTTCGCGATGAGCTGACCAGTGACTACTTTGTGCCAATGAGCCTGGCTCAGGGCACCTACTGGTACGGAATCTTTCAGGGAACAGGAAAATCCGAGCTCTACTGTCCGGAATTTTATCTGGGAGAACGGGAAAAAAGTACCTTCGGAGATATGGCGTACATTGTTTCCACTACTTTTTATTATCAGGGAAATGCCCATCAGGCTTACATTGCCCTTTATTCCTCCTCAGATCAGCTGACGCAAATGCTGAAAAGGAATCTGACTCTGGACGGCAGCGTTTCTTACATTATCAATGAAAGAAATGCCATTGTGGCATCTTCTGATAAATCCGGGACGGGTATCTATCTTCTGGATTACCAGACTGTTGAAGATTCCTTTATGGCTTCCAACGGTTTCATTGAAAGGACGATCCTCGACCAGAAGATTTATGCAGGATTTTACAATATCCGACAGCCCGGCTGGTTCATGGTAACTGTCCTACCCTCTTCTTCTCTTTTAAAACAAAGCAATTTTATCATGTTCCAGTATATCCTTATGTACCTTGCAGTGCTGGTGCTTGCCTCAGTTATGGCTCATTTTCTGGCCCGGTCTGTAAGCAGCCGGATCTCCTCTGTGATCCGGCAGATGAGCAAGGTCCGTCAGGGATCTCCGGTTCCCATGGAAAGCCCTGTTTATCATGACGAGATTGGTGATCTGGTAGATACCTATAACTATATGACTCGAAAAATACAGCAGCTTATGGACGAGCAGATGAAAGCGGCAGAAGAACTTCGGATCGCAGAATTTAATTCTCTGCAGGCTCAGATCAATCCGCATTTTCTGTATAATACTATGGATATGATCAACTGGATGGCGCTGCAGGGACAAACCTCAGAGATTTCCAGCGCTGTACAAAGCCTTTCCCGGTTTTATAAGCTGACACTGAGCCGCAAAAAAAGCATCAGCACCATAGGAGAAGAGGAAGAGCATGTTTCTATTTACCTGAAAATCCAGAACATGCGCTATCATGACAATATTTCCTTTATCTCTGATATTCCGGATGAGCTGACAGATTATCAGATACCAAAACTTACCTTACAGCCTGTGATAGAAAACTGCGTTCTTCACGGCATTCTGGAAAAGGATACCAAGGCCGGAACAATCGTTCTCACCGGCTGGATGGAGCAGGAAGATATTGTGCTTCTGATCTCAGACGATGGCGTTGGAATCCCTCCGGAAAAGCTTTCCACAATCATTTCCGGAAACAGCGCAGGTTCTTCCTCCGGTGGCACAAACATTGCTGTATACAACACACATCAGAGACTTCAGATCCTGTACGGCAGGGCTTATGGACTTACCTATACCAGCAGGCAGGGGCAGGGTACAGAGGTACAGATCCGCATCCCGGCCCGCAGGCAGACACAGGAACCGGTGTGACATGATAATTATCTGAGATAATATCTTATGGAGAAAAACCTCTTCTATTCTGTAGTATAGAAACCTGTAAACTCAGCAGACATTTTTGACTGCGCCATTATTCTACCAGGAGGCATTTTTTTGAATACATTTGATCTTAACAACATGAACTTATCCACACTGGGCAGGGCTCCCGCCCCCAAACCACAGATTCTTCTTTATCATTTTTCGCAGGATGAACGCACCAGACAGATCAGACGATATCTGAGAAGAGCTGGTGTTGACGTCCGTGAAGTCCCTGCTTCTGATTTGTTTCATCCTCTGGGATACCTTTTTGAAATACCGGGATTTTCTCCCTGTTCCAGGTTTCCCATGGGAGAAAACTTCAGCGAAGAAATGCTGGTTATGAAAGATTTCTCCAACAGTCAGATGGACGCTTTCCTTCAGTTTTTCCGGGACAATCAGCTGAAAAACGTTGATCTGAAAGCAGTCCTCACTCCTGTTACCGTACACTGGAATTCCATGGAGCTTTACCGTGAACTGAAAAAAGAACACCAGGAGCTGAGATAGCTGTCTCAGCTCCTGGCAAAATCACATGTGCAGCAAAAGTTTTTATGTAATGGATTCCCATGCTGACAAAAACAACATCCCGCAGAACCATGACCGGTCTGCGGGATGTTGTTTTTGAATATGTGTAAATATCAGATACTCTCTCAAAACGAAAAATCGATTTTATCTTGTAACGATCTCAACCGGAACGTTAAAGATTTTTGCAACCTTAAGAATTGTGTCAATGTGTCTTCCGGTTGCTGCTGCCATATGGTGTGTCGGGCCGGCTTCACTCCAGCGGTTTACAAACTCTCTTGCGCCGCAGGTAAAGCGGGTTCTCATATTAGTATCGCCAAAGGAAAGGATCGGTCCTTCCTCATTCACGCCTTCTGCAACAACAAACTTAAAGTTTCCGTCCTTATCCTGTGTAATAGCAAGATAAGTAACCGGTCCAAGATACGGATAGAACTGTGTCAGATATCCGCCGCCTGTTTTGCCGTGGAACACCTTCACGATCTTCATGGTCGGTTTTTTGTCAGAGATGTCCGCATCGCCGCTTCCGGAATGACCAATGATGCAGATATCATCATTAAAATCAATGGAATACATCTCAGAAAGCTGTCCGGTTCCGGAAATTGTTTTCAGAATGCTCATTGCCATGGCAACCTTCATATCGCCCTCAACCGCACATGCAGTTCCCTGCTTGATCAGCATGGAAAATGCCGGGATCAGCATACTGTCAAGAACACCGGCCTTGCCCTGAGCAAAGCCATCATAATGGGAAGCGATCATACCAAGATGCTCGTCTTTTACCCACTGCTCAAAGGCAACCACATATTTTGCCATATCCCATACTTTTTCGATTGTGCCGCCGCCTTCGATCTCAAAAGTATCCAGAATGTCCTGAGCTTTTGCACGGATTGCGTCTTCATCTGTGATATCGTCTGCAATCGCCCACATCTTTTCCCAGTCAAACTGCTTGGTATAAAGGAACATTCTGTTATAGAGGTTTGTTTCATCAATGTACAGATCCATCATTCCCGGATATGGTCTGCCGATCTGCGCAATGTTAGTCTCACGAAATCTTCTTCTGACCTGAGCAGCCTTGCACCAGTCTTCAATCTCTGCCTGAACAGCAGGATCTCCGCCTTCTACCACACCTGTGATCACCGCATGTCTTTTGCCTGCTCTCTCAAGGTCTGCAACAGCTTCGCCTACAGCTCCGCAGGCATAGCCTTCTCCCAGCCAGGAAGCAATATCTGTATGCTCATAATCCAGAGCTTTCAGCTTCTGGACGTTTACCAGCACTACAGGAACATCCAGATCGCGGATTGCCGGAAGCATATTATAAGATGTAGCATAGGTCAGCATCTGAAGGAATACAAGATCAACGTCTGCAGCGCGGAATCTGTCCCCTGCCTCCATTGCCTGTTCCTTGGTTGTCACCATTCCTCCGTCAATGATCTCTACCGTATCCGGAATTGTTTTTTTGAATGCAGCATACTGTGCCTCAAACTCCGGTACCAGTGACGGGAACTGTGGAAGGTAAGCTCCCAGTGCGATTGAAAATACGCCGACTTTTGCTTTCGTATTAACTAACATAATGAACTCTCCTCTTCATATAAAACTATAAAGCTGTTTATGCGTTATAAATTTTGATATTAAAGGACTCGTGAATTACTGTTCTTGCTTCTTCAATAGATTTGAATTCCTCTGCCTTTAACATCTGGGCAGTGATATTACCGATTGCAGTTGCCTCTCCCGGACCTGCATGAACCTCTTTGCCTGTAGCTTTTGCTGTCAGTTCATTCAGATATCCTGCATTGGAACCGCCGCCTACAACATGGATACGGCTGTAGGTTCTTCCTGTGATCTCTTCCAGTTCTTTTGCTGTTTTTGCATAACATTCTGCAAGGCTGGTATAGATCACAGTAGCGATCTCACCGAGAGTCTCCGGAACCTTCTGTCCGGTTCTGCGGCAGTAATCCTTCACTTCCTCTGTCATATTTGCCGGTGCCAGGAAGCACTCGTCATTTGCGTCTACTCTGGACGGGAAATCCTTTGCTTCTTCTGCCATAGCACAGATTTCAGCAAAACCGTATTTATCATTGATCTCATGACGTACAGACTGGATCATCCACAGGCCCATGATATTTTTCAGATAGCGGAAACGTCCTGCATATCCGCCTTCGTTTGTCAGATTCAGAGCACAGCTCTCTTTGGAGCAGTCTGCGGTCTCTCTCTCAAGCCCCATCAGTGACCATGTTCCGGAACTGATATAAATAAAGTCATCGTCATTTGCAGGTACTGCAAGCACAGCAGAACCAGTGTCGTGAGTTGCTGGAGCAACTACTTCCAGATCAAAACCAACCTCGTTCTTCACTGCTTCAGAAAAATGTCCGATGCTTGTTCCCGGCATGATCAGCTTCTGGAAAATCTTTCTCGGATATCCCAGCTTGTCGATCAGTTCAAAATCCCAGTCCTTTGTAACAGGGCTTACCAGCTGGCTGGTAGTAGCCTCTGTATATTCGCAGGATTTTACTCCTGTGAGAAGATAATGGAAGTAATCCGGTACATGAAGAAGGGTTTCTGCCTGCTCCAGATACTCCGGATGTTTTGTTTTTACTGACATAAGCTGATAGATGGTATTGTAAATTGCTTTCTGGATACCGGTTCTCTCATACAGCTCTTCCTGGGAGATCACTTTGTACACTTCCTGATCCATACCCTCTGTACGGCTGTCACGATATCCCACTGTGTTTCCGAGAACATTGCCGTCTTTGTCCAGAAGAACAAAGTCAACACCCCAGGTATCAACGCCCATGCTTACCGGAATCTTACCGATTTCTTTACATTTTTTCAGGCCGTTGATCACCTCTTTAAACAGACGGTCAAATTCCCAGCAAAGCTCATCGCCTTTTTTTACCATACCATTTTCAAAACGGTATACTTCTTCCAGGATCATTTTTCCATTTTCCATATGTCCCAGAATGTGACGTCCGCTGGATGCACCAATGTCTACTGCCAGATAATATGTTGCCATGATTAAAACCTCCTAAATATGTAAGATATACACAGAAGAATTTTTTATTGTCTGCTGTGTTTTTTAGTTCTTCCATATTTGATAACATCATATTACATGAAAATACTTCAAATCGGAAGAACCTGGTTTGTCTGAAAAAGTGTCCTTATTTGTCACTGTCCACTCTGTTTCCGGTAATCTGTGGACAGTTCCCTTTGTTTGTCAGCTTTCCTGACAGATATGTGTTAATTTAAAATATCCCCAGAGAATCCTCTGGGGATATAGTGAATATTGTGTAAAACTCAGAGACTAGAAATTAGTCATAAAGGTTCGGAGCGATTTCTTCGTCTTCCATGTTTGTTGCATCATACCAGTAACCAGCTGTCGGAACATCAGAAACCTCATCTCCGTTTGCTGCTGCTGTCAGAGCGTAGATTGCATAGTATCCCATCATAAGAGGAGACTGTGTAACAGCACCAAGGAATGTGCCATCCTGTACAGCTGCTTTGATGATAGAACCAGCGTCGAAACCAACACCGATAACATCGCCTGCTGCTGCGTCAGAACCAAGAACGTTCAGGTTAGCGTTAGCTGCAAGAACACCCTCAGCTGCAACCTGGTTGGAACCGAAGATAGCGATGCAGTTTTCTTTGGAAAGGATAGCCTGAGCCTCTGTGGAGCAAAGCTCTACAGTTGTCTGAGCCGGTACTGCAACCTGGATAACAACGTCTGCATCTGCTTCTTTAGCATCTGCACCTTCTGCTGCGTTTACATAGAACTCGTTACCAGCAACTGCAACAGTTTTTCCATCAGCCTGGATAAGCTCGATCATCTTGTTGATGAATCCAGCGCCACGCATCTGAATGTTCTGAGCTGTAGCATCCTGGTTAACCTCACCGATGATAACCTGGCCTTCAGCGTTTGCAATAACGTCTTTGATTGCGCCATACATGTTCTCAGCTGCTACTGCACCAGCCTGAGTGTTGTCTGTAACAACCTCTGCTACTACAGATCCTTCCGGAGCATCTGCAACACCTGTATCAAATGTTACAACCGGGATTCCGTCTGCTGCGCATTTCTTAAGAGCATCTGTTACAGAAGATGTATCGCAGGCTGCAAGACCCATACCAACTGGTTTTGCTGCGATAGCTGTATTGATCATGTTAACCTGGTCTGCGATATCGGACTCACTGTTCGGTCCCTGTGCTGTGAAAGTAACGCCCAGCTCATCAGCTGCTTTCTGCATACCTTCAACTGCTGCCTGCCAGTATGTAGACTGGAAAGATTTAACCATCATCGGGAATTCATATGCTTCGTTTGCTTTCAGTCCCTCAAACTGAGCTGCCGGATCAGCAGCGTCTTCTGTTGTTGCTTCTTCCTCAGCAGCTGCCTCTTCTGTTTCAGCAGTTTCTTCTGTTTCAGCAGTTTCTTCTGTTGCTTCTTCTGCTGCAAATACCGGAGCAACTGTCATACCGGATACCATTGCTGCACAAAGGCCTAATGCGATGAGTTTTTTAATTTTCATTGTTCTACATCCTCCTTAAAAATTATATAGTTTTTAGTTTTTATGATGATCCGTCAGGCGTTTTCACCTGACGGTTCACATACGTGATTAAAATTGAAAACTGTATTCTTTATAATGCTGCTGCTTTCTTTTCTTTGATGATATCGATCAGTACCGCAACGATCAGTACAAGACCTGTGATGATCTGCTGCCAGTTTGCCTGCAGTCCCACATACGGAAGACCAGTTTTCAGAAGCATGATGACAAAGATACCAACAAAGGTTCCAAGTACAGATCCATAACCACCTGTAGCTGCCACACCACCGACAAATACGCCACCAATGGCATCCATCTCAAGACCGGCGCCAGTACCTGGCTGTACGGTAGGAGTTACTGCTGCGTATGCGATTGCTGCAAGACCTGTAAACAGACCGCAGACAACATATACCATAACATGGTAGAATTTAACATTGATTCCGGAAAGAGCTGCTGCTTCTTTATTGGAACCGATAGCGATGGTGTAACGTCCGAACTTTGTATGGTTCAGAACAAATTCCATCAGAAGAACCAGAATAACCATCCACAGGAAACCGATCGGATAACGGTCAGCGCTTCTTCCTGTACCGATTGTAAGTTTAAAGATAGAATGGAACCATCCGCCTTCCTGTGTAAGACCCGGCCACGGTGTAGCGGTACAGAGAGATCCGGCACCGCGGGTAATCATACAGGTACAAAGAGTTGCAAGAAACGGCGGCAGATTCATTACGCCGATAAGAACACCGTTCAGTGTTCCGATCAGAACTCCAAGAAGCACACAAACCAGCATAGCAACAACAACAGGTACGCCATGGCTTCTTATCAGAGTTCCGCCGATCAGTGCATAACATACCATACCTGTTCCGATGGAAAGGTCTACGCCTCCGGTAATAAGAGGGAAAGTAACACCGATTGCCATCAGAAGATCATAGTATGAAAAATCCAGCAAACTCAGCAATGTGTTGTACTGTCTGAACTCTTTACTCATAATGGAGAATACAGCTGTCAGAGCAATAACAACAATTAAAACGATAAATCTCTGATCACTTAATATACTTTTTTTCTTCTTAGTCATGACTGTCCTCCTTAATCAATACTACGTGTAGCCTTATCCATGATGTTTTCCTGGGTAGCTTCAGAAATATCAATATTACCTGTTACTTTACCCTCACACATGATAATGATACGGTCACTCATTCGGAGAACTTCTGTCATTTCAGAAGAGATCATGATGATTGATTTACCTTCTGCTGCCAGTCTGTTCATCAGTTTATAAATTTCATTCTTGGCACCAACGTCAATACCTCTTGTAGGCTCGTCGAAGATCAGGATTTCACTGTCTCTTGTAAGCCATTTTGCAATAACCACCTTCTGCTGGTTACCACCGGAAAGGTTTACAACAAGCTGGTCTGCGGTAGGAGTCTTGGTTGCAAGCTCTTTGATATATTTCTCAGTTACTTCTTTTTCTTTCGCTGAGTCAATCAGGAAGCCCTTTGTAAACTGTTCCATTGTTGCCAGAGTTGTGTTCTCAATACAGGACTTCTGTACAACACATCCATATCTTCTTCTGTCCTCTGACAGATAACCGATACCATATTTAACAGCATCCTGCGGACTGTTGATGGTAACTTCACGAAGCTGTCCATCTTTGCCCATGATAGAAATCTTTCCACTCTGTTTCGGATCTGCACCAAACAGTGCTCTTGCTGTCTCGGTACGACCTGCGCCCATCAGTCCGGAGAAACCAAGGATTTCGCCTTTGCGAAGCTCAAAGCTTACATCCTGAACCATCTTACCTGCATTCAGATGTTCTACTTTAAGTACAACAGGCGCATCCGGCGCAACCATACTGTGCTGCTTCGGATCCTCATAAATAACACGTCCCACCATCATGTTGATGATATCTTCTTTTGTACTGTCTTTGGTGATAAGAGTTCCAACATAACCGCCGTCACGCATAACAGTAACACGGTCTGTAATAACCTTGATCTCATCCATACGGTGAGAAATATAGACAATACCCAGACCTTTTTCACGAAGGTCACGAATGATGACAAACAGATCCGCAATCTCTTTTTCAGTAAGGGCTGCTGAAGGCTCGTCAAAGATGATAACCTCTGCTTTGTGGGAAATCGCTTTTGCGATCTCACACATCTGCTGTTTACCAACTGTCAGATTATGCATTTTTTCTTTTGGATCAATATCAATATTCAGATCCTGGAACAGTTTTTTGGAATCCTCGATCATTTTTTTGTCATCGATGCGGAAACCTTTTTTTGGCTCACGGCCGATAAAAATGTTCTGGGCAACTGTCAGGTCGCCTACCATGTTCAGCTCCTGGTGCACGATTACCACACCGGCATCCTGAGCTTCCTTTGTGTTGTGAAATTCTGTTTCCTTGCCTTTATAGACAATGGATCCTGAATCTTTCTGATAAATACCGGTAAGGACCTTCATAAGTGTGGACTTTCCGGCACCGTTTTCTCCCATAAGCGCATGTACTTCGCCGCGTTTCACTTCAAAATTAACGTGATCCAGAGCATGAACTCCAGGAAAGGACTTATCAATGTCCTTCATAGTTAAAATAACTTCACCCATTGTTACATCCTCCCTTCCGATCAGTTCTTTCTGCGTCTTGCAGAAACGTCAGCGTAAACTGCAACGATTACAATAATACCGGTGATGATCATCTGCTGTCCTTTACCAAGACCAAATGCCATGATTCCCTGCTGAAGAAGAGAAATGATGAACACACCGATCACAGTACCGCCGATGGAAGCAAGTCCGCCAACCATGGATGTACCACCCATTACGCAGCCTGCAATCGCCTCGTTGTTGTACTGATCGCCGTAACCTGGCTGAACAGTTGTATATGTAGCTACAAAGAACAGTGCGGCAATACCTACCAGAGTTCCGCAGATCATGTATGAAAGCATACGCCATTTTCTGGTGTTTACACCGGAAAGGCGAACCGCCTCACTGTTAGAACCAAGGCAGAGAATATAACGTCCCGGTTTTGTACGGAAAAGGATAATTCCGCAGATCACTGCTACTGCCAGGAAGATCACAATACCTACAGGAAAATCGTTATAGGAAACAATGTTTCTGAACCATCCGTTTTCCGGATCGCTGCCCATAGGCCAGCTTACAGACTGTGTTTTTGTAAATACAGAAGCAAGACCTTTGGCAATATTCATAGATGCCATAGATACGATAAACGGCGGTACAGACATGTAAGATACCAGCCATCCGTTAAAGGTACCAAAGCAAAGACCGATCAGTACACATAATACCATAGCTGCTGCACATGGAACACCATAGCTTGTCATGCAGTAACCGGAAACCAGTGCACAGCAGAACATAACCGGTCCGATGGAGAAATCAATTCCTCCTGTAGCGATTACAAAAGTAACGCCCAGTGACAAAAAGCCCAGGAAATAAACATAGTTCAATGTGGATCTGATACTGTCTCCTACCGGAAACTTATCTCCAAGAACCACTTTGAAGACTACGAACATAAGAATCAGGATCCCAACAAGCAGAATCCTGTTCAGGCCGAGCTTTTTTATGATTGGATTTTGTTTCAGCTTTTCCAATTTCTTCACCCTCCTACTGTTTTTCACACTCTCTGTGTTTTCTTAACTTATAATAACGTGAAAACCTGATAATTGTAATAGAATATCTTACAAAAAAAGGTAAAATATTTACGGTAATGTAAATATTTTACCTTTTTTCTTGACTGGTATCCCCAAATTTCACTGTGGATTGCCGTCTGTTTTTGTTGTTTTTAGTGTATTAAACGGAAAAAGCAGTTTTTCAATTTCACTTGTGTACATATTTTCCGGCGTCACCAGCTGACAGCCGGAATTGATCTCCGCCTCATAGGTTTCCCCTCTGAGCAGCCGAACTGTCTCCTGTACTCCCAGATACCCCATTTTAAAAGCCTTCTGTACAACAATTCCCTGAAAGATCCCATGTTCCATCAACTGGACTGCTTCCTGGGAACTGTCCACACCTACCACCTGAATCTTATTTTCCGCTCCGGCCGCCTTCACTGCTCTGGCAGCTCCCACTGAAGAATATTCATTCATCCCGGCGATCATTTTAAGACCGGGATACTGTCTGATCAGTTCCATAGTAAGCTCATAGGATTTGTCATACCTGGAATCACAGTACACCACATCTACAATGTTTTTTTCAAATTTTCCAAGGCCTTCCCGGAATCCTTTTTCTCTTTCCACAGCAGTAGAAACGCCTTTTACATGGGCAACAATGGCGATCTGATCCTCCGGTTTCAGCAGAGAAGCCGCAAATTCCCCAAGTTTTTTTCCTGCCTCCACATTGTCTGTGGCAACTGTGATCTCCTGAATACTTTCTTCTGTATAAGAGTCAATAAATGTGATCCGTATCCCCTGATCTCTTGCCTCCTGAAGAAGACTGTTGGATTCTGTAAAACTGGAGGGAGAAATAAGAATGGCATCAGGATTTTTAAGAATTGCCTGTTTCAGTATCCGGTTCTGTCCCTCCACATCATTCTCTTCCTCCGGAGCCATGATTTCAATATCCACATTTGCCTCCTGCGCCGACATCTGAACGCCCTGGATCAGAGACGTCCAGAAATCATTTCTGCTGTCCACCACTTTTGGAATGTAAATCAAGGAAAGACGATTCTGTCTTTCTGCTCCGTTTTTATGATAATTTACCGCTACCGCAGCAAATACCAGACTGAGAAGCAATGCCACAGCAATCCATTTTCCATACTTTTTCATCACAGCCCCTCCTGTTGTCCCGGTATTGTAATTGTGGCAGTAGTTCCTTCACCTGGTTTACTTTCATAAACAATTCCATACTCGTTCCCATAATAAAGCTGAAGTCTTTTCTGGACATTATATATCCCAACACCGTTGGAGTGATAATCCACCTTATGTCTTTCGTAAATATGATCCAGGGTTTCCTGATCCATGCCCACGCCGTCGTCAATTACCTGAAGTACCGCATTTCCGTTTTTCATAAATCCTTTTACCAGAAGAAGTCCCCTGCTCTCTTTATATTTCAGGCCATGATAAATGGCATTTTCAATGACAGGCTGTAATACCAGTTTGATCAGGCGTATATTTAATATAGAAGGTTCTACTTCAATCCGGAACTCCAGTTTGTCCTTATAACGCATTTTCTGGATAGTCAGATAGCCTCGGGCATACTCAATTTCCTGGCCTATGGATACCAGTTCATCCTCATTACTGATACTCTGTCTTAAAAGACGGGCAAGAGAAGCTGTCATCAGTACAACCTCTTCGTTTTTTTTACCTTCTGCCATCCAGATAATGGAATCCAGCGTATTATACAGAAAATGAGGATTGATCTGGGACTGAAGAGCCTTCAGCTCGCTCTTTCTCTTTGCTTCCTGTTCCCGGATATTCTGTGCCATAAGCTCATGTATCCTCTGAGTCATAACATTAAAAGATTTTGTGAGGCTGCCGATTTCATTTTCAGAATCCACTACAATATCGGAAACACTGAAATCTCCTTCCTGAACCCGTTCCATGGAATCACACAGCCGCTGAATAGGAAGCGTAATACTTTTTGCCACAAAACGGGAAAAAAATAAAGCTACTGCCATCAGCCCCATTGCCACCAGCACATAAATACTCTGAGCCTCATTGCTTCTTCGCAAAAGCTCTTCCACTCTTACACAGTCTACTACCGTCCATCCTGTTTTTTCCGATCTGGAAATGGAATACATTTTTTTGTTGATCCCATCCCCCCAGGTTACAATATCAGATCCTGCGTTCATGACAAGGTCAATATTCTCTGTCTGAAGCTCATTGTAAAGCTGCTGCTGCTGCGGATGATACACAATATTTCCATCTGCATCCACAATAAAAGCATATCCCTGATTTCCTACCATACTCTGATCACACAGCTCGCTGATAGCGCTGTAATTCAGATCGATAAAGAATACCCCTTCTTTTTCCTGTCCTGTTCCCATTTCTTTGTTACGGATTCCCCGGCTCAGCGTGATCACCCAGGGACGTTCTCCGCTGATAATGTGCTGAACATGAGAGGAAGTAAGATAAACGCTCTCCCTGCCTTCCAGCGCATTGGTATACCATTCCTGGGAATGAATATCCAGGTCCTGATTTGTAAGATGCTGCCCATTGTTGATCAGCATTCTTCCGTTTTCTGCAATAATTCCCAGGTTCAGAATATCACTCCGGCTGTCCAGAATTGTCTCAAACTGACTGAGAATACGGTCTCTTGCCTCAGGATCTGCAGTATCCCCAAAAAGATATTTCTGTACGTCTTCATTACTGGAAACCAGATAAGAGGTATTTTCCATATAATCAATATAAGAATCGATATTCTGATTCATCTGCTGGATAATGGTCTGTGTATACAAAGATGAATTTTCAAATACAGACTGCCTGGTATAGCTTAAAGAAATTACAGTTATAATAATCACTGCCCCCAGAAGAAGAACTGACAGCACTGCAAAAATAACGCTCTGAATACTTTTAAATTTTTTAATCATAAGGTCGCCCGGCTGGATTTTTTTCATCTTCTCCGCTCCCTGGCATATTCTGTAGGTGTGACTCCTGTCATCTTTTTAAAGGAAATGCCAAAATAGTGAGGATCAGAAAATCCTACTTTTTCTGCAATCTCATAATTTTTCATAGTAGTGTTTTCCAGAAGTTCCTTTGCCTTTTCCATTCGTGTCCTGATCAGAACCTCGGTGAAAGTCTCCCCTGTCATCTCTTTAAATATTGTACTGAAGTAACTGGTGCTGATATTCAGATAAGAGCAGATGTCATTCAGGCTGAGATCCGGATCCATATAATTTTTCTGGATATAATTCATGGCCAGCCTTGCCTGCCTCTGTCCGGTAGAGCTGTTCATATCGGAAAGCAGTTTAAAGATTTTCATAATATAATCTTCCACAATCCTGCAGGCACTGTCAAAAGATTTCTGCTTCGTAATGCTGTGGAGAAGCTCATCCCTTCCACTGAGGATTCTCTTCATATCCACTGACACGTCCTCGCATACCCGGTCAATGGTTCTTACGATCTGCTGCAGATACATACAGGCACGGCTTTTTTCTACCAGAGCCTGACGAATAGAATCTCTCATCTCCTGAAACGTACTTTCCACCTGCTCTTTTTTTCCTGTTTTTAAGGCTTCAGTCAGTTCCTCCAGAAGCCGGTCAAGAGGAACAATCTTTACAGACCGCTGTTCCGCCATATCGATCAGCAGATTTCCCCCCAGAAGATACCGGTACTGCATCACCTGCTCAGCCATATCATGAGACAGAATCAGTTCCCCGGGATTCTTTACCCAGTCGCCGATTCCCATTGATACGTCTATCCCCATTACTTCTTTCATCTTATCCTTGATCTCTCTGCATATCTCTTTTGTCTTTGCAGTAAAATCACGGCTCCATTTTTCCTGAAACAGAATACACACCCTGTTTCCGCCTTCCTGATAAACAATACCAGCCTGTTCTCTCTTAACAATCTCATCACTGATATTATAAAGCACAAAAGCCATCAGCGCACTTTCCTGGCGTTTCTCCATGTCAAGCTGATACATATCAGAATAAATATCAATATCAAACATAGCCACTCTGTATCTGACTGCCGACAGATCAATTCCCATATTTCTCAGACGTTCCAGACTTTCCTCCACATTAGTGGTACAATTTACCAGCGCTTCTATGGCCTTTGAGCGTATAACCTGGGCATTTTTCCGGTAGCTTTCAGAGGTCTTGGTAAGCTTTTCCATTTTTTGTTTTTCCTGCCTCTTCTGATCTACCTTTTCTTTCATTTTATTTATCACACCAGTCAGTTCCATAGCCGTTACTGGCTTTAAAAGATATTCGCTGACATTGTACTGAATTGCTTTTTTTGCATATTCAAATTCCCCGAATCCACTAAATATTACAATTACAATATCAGGATAATTATCATGGAGAAAATGACTCAGCTCCATTCCATCCATATAGGGCATCAGAATATCTGTCAGCACAATATCCACCGGATGCTCCTTTACAAATTCTGCTGCCTGCTGACCGTTCTCACAGTCTCCTACCAGCTGGCATCCGATTCCTTCCCAGTCTATATTTTCCTTTATGGCATCCCTTACAAGGATCTCATCATCTACAAGTAATATACGATACATAAACTATAAAAACTCTCCCGTTCTGAACATATAGAATAATTACTTATGATTTATCTTACCACAAACTATGGGAATATGGAATATGGCAAAGTTTTGTTTTTCATGTCTGAAACACAGTACTCTCCAAAAAAGAAAAGCCACTGCCATTTACAGAAACAGTGACTTTTTCTCTGATAAAATTATAAATTTGCCTCAACCTGGTTTATCTGATTTTAATAGCTGAATACCGTTTCTACTGTGCCTGTATCCAGATCTTTGCTCAACATTGCGCTGTTTACCCGGGCATACCCGGTTCTCCAACCTACACTGTTTGCCTGATCGATCACACCATGATCCAGAAGCATGTAAACCTTATTTCCGATTTTTTCAGCAAATTGGATAGTAACTGCCTCATTATCATTGAACTGGCCGCAGGCCACACTTCCCACAGATGCATAGTCTGCCTGAGTAACCAGTTCCACTGGCTCTCCGTTTTCATTCATAAAATAAATGCTTCCGTTTCGTGTAAAATACTTGTCCATAGAGTTAATATAATCATACATTTCGTCTATACTCTGGCTCACAACCATTCCATCTTCACTGACGGAAAAAACAGGTGCCCGAAGTCCGTCCATTCCTGCAACAATCTCTGCTTCCGTTCCGTCTTTTTTAACCTTCATAATCTTTCCACCTGCATATACTGCCCCGGTTCCTTCATAGGAACCATAGGAAAAGTAAATATATTCATCTTTAAAAACCATGGACACAATTGAAGCTGTTCCCTGAAAATCATCTGCATATAAATCCGGTTCTGTGGTGCACAGCGTTTTCTGCTGTCCTCCCTGTGCGTCCACTACAGCAAGAGTTACTTTTCCTTTTGTAGCTGCCCCTGAATCAGCTTCTACAGGCTGATAATAGATCAGTCCGTCATGACTGGCAAGAAAGCTGCCGTCAACAAGCTTCATTCTCTCTCCTGTTTCTGCATCAATACTGTCAATACTATGATTTGCAGTATCTGAACAGATAATCTTCTTTCCATCTGATGCTTCAATCCGCCCCAGACCATATGTCTGTGTCTGTCCACTGTTCTGATCAATGCTGCAGATTTCGTATCCTCCGATCTGATCTACAGGTTTTTCATAAAAGATCAGGCTGCTGTCCGTAAGAACCAGGGAACCGCCGCCTTCCATATCACCGATCATGACTTTTTCTCCGGATGGGCTTTGCATCATAAGCTTATTTGTTTCTCCGACAATCGGCTTATAATATCCTAATGCTGCACTTCCCTCAAAACTGGCGCTATCATACTCCCAGTAATAAACAGTTCCATCTTCTTTTTGTGCAACATTACCAGCCTCATATACAGGAGCAATATCTCCTCCGGCTTCCTGATTTTCTGCTGCCTGTACAATCATTCCGCTGTATTCTCCTGCCGACACTGCCATAAGCATTGCCATACATACACCGACTGCCTGTTTCACATACTTTTTCATCTGATTTCCTCCATTTTTGTAAATATTTTGTTATCTGAGATATCGATCTATTTCATCACGATACTTTTCTACAATAATTCAAACTCTATCACAATTTTGGATATACATAGTTATATCTTATCTTTTTCTTTACATAAAAACTTCTTAACAATTTAAAAAATAAAGAATGTTAAACAAATCTTAATTCTTGCCCCCAAGTATAAATTACAATATTTTACACAGCTACATACTATTAAAAATAGTAAAAAATTATTTCCTGTTTAAAGACAACTATTTAATATATTTACCAAATCATGCGAATCTAAATTAATTATCCCTGTTAGTTTTCCACCATGACAGATATTCTGCACCATTTCATTAAAATGCTTGTCTGTAATCCCGTAGGCCAAAAAAGAAGAAGGTAGCATTAACTCTGCGTATAAAAAATACTCCAGCTTATCGACTGTCTCTATTGCTGTCTGTAATTTTGACTTTTTACTTTTCACATCGAACACAGCCTTTCCAAATTCAGCGACTTGTTCTGCACCGCCCCTCTCTGCAATATATCGAAGCCATTTGGGAAACCCTACAAAAATGTATAAGCTGGCAACCATAACACATATTTTCTTTTGTAAATTTAAAATCACTGATTTTAAATTTCTCAAACTGTGCTGCTTTTTCTTCACTTCCTGTAGTAAACACAGTAAATCCATGACAGGGCGCATATTTTCCCTGTGCATCATAACATTCCAGAGGATCATCAATATCAACACAATACCGATAGGAATCATCAATTTTATCATAAAAATCCTGCAAATGATATTTAACCAGAAGACACAATGGTTGTTCTAAATGCTCAGAATAATATTCTACTAGCTTATCAAGCTCTCTCCTCAATATAGGTACGCTTTCTTCCAAATTCCAGTCCACAGCCCACTCAAAAGCATTACAACAATCAAAGCCTTTTTTCTGCAACCAGATTGTACCTTCAGCCATGTGATCCAAAGTTCCCGCATTAATTGTCATACTTACTGGACAATGTTTCCATGTGTTCAAGAAAAAGTCCAAATCTATTTGTCTAAAACTGCCTTTTCCGCCAATCTGTTTTCTGTTCTGATCATGCTGATCCTGTTTTCCATCAATGCTTAACATCAACTCATTCTATCTCGCATCCTTATTTCAATCTGCCAACATCCCCATAGGATGCCATGACGGAAGTTCCACCGGAACCGCCTGTTCATATATTTCAATCATCTCTTCGTTTAAATATTCACGAAAAATAATAGCTTCATAAACATACTCATCAAGCCACCGATCCTGCATATTCAAATATCCCTGATTCCCCTTCTGATTCCCATAAGAGTTTTTCACTAACCAGCTGAGAATTTCATTGTCCTTCGATATCCTGACCCCCTCCACAACCATTGCATGATTCAGGCAGGAAATACCATATCGCAGTCTATTATCTTTATCCATAAACTCCCATTCTAATTTGTCCAGCTTGTATACATTTAGGTCCAAAATTCCCTGTTCTTTATCCACTCCCATACGAGAATCACAGCCAAACCATACAGGATACCCCGCTTTTAGTTGTGTAAGCATCGCCTGCTTCATATTTTGCAGTTCAAGATTTAAATATTTTACCCTTCTCCCCTCTGTCACATTGCCTAAATTTTTGATTACATAGGTTTTATCTGGTTCCATGTTTACTCCAACACAGGAAATTGGAATAGCTTCTTCTATTAACCGTCTTGGCAGATACCTACGATAGAAATCCTGAGGTGTTATTCTTTTTTCTTCGGTGCACCTACCATTATCATGATAAATCCTTAAATCAAAATAATCCGGTGGCATTCCCATACAGATACTTAGAAAACGATATACATATTCCATCTGTGTATCTCGAATACGCATTACATGACTCACATCCCTTGTTTCTACATACGTACCACGTAGCTGGCATGCAAACGAACGTAACATATCTGACAGAATCCATATCATTTCTCCTGTATTTTGGGACTGTGCATTTTTTTTCATTGCGTATTGTGGCAGCATTCCATATTTTTTTATAATATTGCAAAAGAGATCCCATTGCCCGGCATCTTGTACTGGATGATTAAGTTTTTCACGAAGTTCTCGATCATCGTCAGGAACTTGTATTGTAGCAATGATAAAATTCAGAAAGAAATTTGACTTTTCCAGTAAATCATAAAATGCAATGTATTCCTGAGAAAACAGAAAATCTACTGCCTGATGCTGCTTTATAAACACTTGTCTCATCATATGGCAGGCAGCATAAATCCAACAGCGTCCACTTGCGTTCTGATCTTCCACTGATAAATCTTTCATTCTCATTTCAAAAGTTTCCATAAGCGGAAATTCAAGCCTTTCTCCCAAAAGGCTCTGTCGTATCCCTTTTTGAACTATATTTTTATACAACTCTTCATTTCTACTGTTATTTTGCAAACAATATTTATAATCCGTTAAATTTTCTTGTGTAATCTTATTCATTTTTACTCCACCCACTTGTATTTCATACTGCCGGATTATGTTTACGACTCATTCTTTTCTCATACCTCAAAATTTCTGTAATCCTGTGTATCAGCTACCTTCTTTCCGTTTAAAAAAATGGCATCCTCTGTAATTTTATATTTAGAACATAAATTACACATTTTTCCCATATAAGTATCTTCCTGACAGTGTATCACTTCTTTCATCAAATAATTATGAAATATTTTTTCTCTCTCAACCAAAAGATCATATGTAATTTTTTTATCCTCAAATACATTTGCCAATGATCCTTCAATCGTAGCGCAGTATAAATTAACACTACCATCCATCATCACCATATACCGTTCTGCATTTGGATAGAATTCTTTATCATATCTTCCCGTTAGAAGTGAACACCCCATATTATATTTTAAGTGTTTAAATTCTTCATACGCTCTGCCTACAGGAATCATATCTTCCGAAGCATCTTTCGATACCACCCAATAATCGGAAGATATCAATTTCTCCTTAAATTTATTTGTCCAAAACTCACGATGAAATCTATCATCGCTTATGCGTATTGTTACATGCAATGCCTTTACTCTATCTGAAAGTTTTTGGTTCATTAAAAAGCTTCCATTAGTAAAAATAACAATCTTTCTACAATATCTTTGGATACGAGCCACCATATTCTCTATCTCATTTATATGCAAAAACGGTTCTCCTCCAAGAATATATACCTCATCCGGACAGCCATATTCCAACATTTCAAAAAATTTCTCCAAAACAGCATCTTCTATCCAAGAATATTCATGAGAACTATCTACCATACAATGTCTACAGTGAAAGTTACATTGCTTTGAAACCATAATACCGAGAACCATTATCCATACCACCTATTCACTATTATAAAGAGCAGGTTACATTCTTCCGAATGTAACCTGCAGGTTGAAAACACATGGATTATCCCTTACAGCTGTGGTCTCTTCCAACCACCACTCTTGCTCCAACCACTGTTGGACCATCCCATTGCAACTGTATTAGCTTTCTTACTGGTCTCAACAATAACATTTTTCCCAAGTTTCTGAGAATACATCTGAATCTTGCTCATTTCCATACACCTCCTCTCCAGTAAAATAATTTATAAAAACTGATATTTTATAATCAAGTTTTTATCACTTTAACACTTACAGATTTCTCTTTTTAATTGATAAATCCTATCATAATTAAATGAGTCAAAATATTGCATATGCCAAATCAATCGAGACCACAAGAGATAATGATGTGAGCTTTTTTCCACATACTCCCGGGCATTATTATAAATATAACTGTCCAAACATTTATGAATAAATTCTGTATCCGCATTTCGGGTACTTAATTTAAAAAGATCGATCCGACTTATATCAAAAAAATTTTCATGAAGCTCATACGGCATAATACTCTGCAATGCATATACATATTCAGGAGAATATCTATCCCTTTCTTTTTCATATGACTGCCTACAGTATTCCTGAGTTCTGCATCCACCACATATATGTGAACACCCATTATTCAGTAGAAGTACGGTTTTCGCATGTAATTCATCTTGCACAACACGTAATACATTCTCATTACGAATAAAATGTCTTCCTATTACAATTTCATCATAATCATGCCGAATTTCCCGAAAACCTTCCAGCGTGTTTTTCATGTTATTTACACTGTCTATAATTTTCACAGAAGGAAACAGCTTTTTAACAGAATCAAAATACCAGTCGAGCACTGCTATTTTATTAACCACAATACCTTCTTTTTCTAATTGATATTTACATTCTTTAAAATCTTCTTCTGTCAGACCATCTGTATTAAACACGATTTCCAGATTAATTCCAGACTCATTGATCATTCTTGCTATTTTCCAAAATTTCTCCTGCATTTCCTGATTCTGAAATTGTTGAGCAATAAATGTTCTTCCATGATATTTATCTCCTAACGGAAGTGATCCATAAAAATTATCAATATATGGTTCATATTTATTTAATAAATCCGCAAATTCCTGCAATGTTGTATTCATTGCAATACCTACAGAAAATTTTTTATACAGCTGTATTTCCCTACTCATCTAAGGCTCCTTTTTCAAGATCTCATATCCCAGTAACTGATTCATACGTTCCGGTTCATGCAAAATCAACGATATCAGTTTCGGATACAAGTTCCGATTGATCGTACACTCAATCATATCCACATCCTGTTCTTGTGTTGCACATTTCATATGCACGGTACATCCTCCGCGACAATAATGCTGCCATGGACACTTCTCACATTCGTTTCCTTTTTTTTCTTTAAAATATGCTTTTTCTCCTACTGAATTTTCAAGTAATGCAATCAAATCCTTATCCGTCTTAATATTGCCTAGCCGTTCTTCTGGAAAATCTGTCACATCACAGGGAAAAATATCACCATGCTTATCAATAGCAATCATACGTTTTCCCCCATGACAACCATTAGAATTACAAACATCAAGTTTTTTTCCTGTAAGCAAATTCATACTTTTCAACCAAATATTATATTCGTAGACTTCTATTCCTCTCTTATGAAGTTCCAAAATCTTCTGAAAAATACGAATGGTAGCATCTGCAATCTCCTCTGCGTACAAACACAAATCGTCGTTCATAGCAAAGCAACTCCTATGGACAAAATTTAGTTTAATATGAATCAATCCCAAATCAACTGCAAGATATTCTATAATATCCTCAAGATTTTCTAAAGAATTTCTAGTAACTGTAGTTATAGTAGAAATATCATTTCCATACAATTTCTGAATACTTCTGATCCTGCGTTCCACCACCTGATGTGTACCAAAGCCTGAATGTATTACTCTCTGTGAGTCATGAATTTTCTGATAACCATCTATACTGACTCCAATCGAAATTCCTCTTTGATATAGTTCTTTCATCAACCCCTTTGAAAGAAGCAGAGCATTTGTTTCAATGGTGATCTGAGGATTCATGCCCCTTTTTTTCAAACCATCCTGGAGAAGAAAAATTTTCTCTGTTTCCAAAAGTGGTTCTCCCCCCCAAGGTTGAATAGTAATACGTTTGTCTCCTATTTGTTTACAGTATTGTGCCAGATATTCACAAATAGAGTCTATCATATCATTCGTAATAGACTCCTTGTCAGAATCATCTTCCACATTTCTTAAACAATAGCGGCATTCCATATTGCATTTATTTGTTAAATCTATCATAAAAAACATCGGTTTAATATCCGAGTTTTTTTCCGTCCCATTTTTATCTATATTTTCAGATTCATATGCAAATTTTCTCTGTAAAAGTTTCAGGAGCAAATCTTCGGAAATCTCCTGATTCCATATAGTATTGCAAAGATTCTTTTTCAACAGCAATATGTGTCCTTGACGATCCAGAAGCAAATTCTTGTCCCCTGCTTCAAATTTCCATAAATCATTCAGCCAAAATTCCGTGCTTTCTATTGCTCCTCCCGAAATATAACTACAGGAACAATCTTTCATTCTACAATTCCTCCACCAATCAATAAACTTAAAATTTCGTTAGATTTTTCTGAAAAATATTCTTCTAAATACCTGTAGATTTCGCCTTCAGTCATCCCTTCTGACAATTTATGAAATAATTGTATATAGACATCTACTTCCTCATAAAAACAAAACTCTCTTTCATCATCCTCTCGCCCCACATAAAGACCTTCGTCTGTCTGAACTATATACACATATGGCGAAAGATAATATCTAGACACATTTTCATTGTCAAAACAGTGTTGTTTCACATAATTCTCCATGGCACTGAACTTCCTTTCACTTACTTTTTGTATGGACAGATAATACGATCCCCAAAATATTCAAAAGCAGTGCGATATGTTCCTGCACATAACGGCTCAGCTTTACATTTCCTACATCCTTCGCCCAATGTTCCAATAAAATCATCTCTTCCATCCTCTACATTCGACTCACCCTTCTGTGTGGGTGCCGAATAACTGCTATATGATTTTATTTTCGGTGCAACAAAATCCCAATAATAAGGATCGAGGGAACACAGCGGCATATTTATGCAATACATATGTCGTTTATTTCCCACATCCAACTTTTTAATGTAATCATCAAACATTTCTTCAAAATAAGGATATAACTCTGGAAAAACAACCATATAGTCATATTTGTTTTCTTCGGACAACCCACAATAATCGATACTACACAGCTGAATATCTGTTTCCTGCGGAAAGACATTATCTATAAATTTGTAAAATTGATACAAATCTTTATAATTTGCCTTAGTAATACAATGTTTGACTGTCGTATGTATTCCCCCAGACTGTATCTGCAACATTCCATCAATGGTTCTTTGAAAACTCCCCTTAGACCCATTAACAGCTTCATGCTCTTCTTCTGATTGACTATGGATAGTCGTAATCAGTTCAACCAGTTCTGTTCGTACAGCAGATAAGAATCTGTCTGTAAATTTTTTATCTGAAAAACGTTCTGAATTTGTCAAAATAGTGATTTTCAGTTTTTTTTCACATAAGTATCTTATAAAATCTATAAAATCAGGATGTATCGTTGGTTCTCCTCCGGATACAACAATAGAATCGATACTGGAAGTTTGTATCATATTTTCCACGACTTTTTCTAGCATCTCTAAGTCAGGTATCGGGTATCTTTTTTCTGCCTTAGAGCATGGGCAGAAGCTGCATGCCTGATTACACATATATCCGATAGCTATATATCCCTGTGTCAAATCAGATCCTCCTTATTAAAGTACTTAAACAATTATAAATATCTAATAGCCTTCTCTCTTATAAACTATGAGTTGTAGTATGTTTTCGCTTTTTCAACTGTCAAAAATAGAGCATTTATTTCTTTTCCCAATAATCATCCTTTATAGAAATTTTCCATCTCTATAACCCGTTTTAAAACTCTTCCATACTTTTTGATAATTTATGTTTTTTTTGTCTATATGTAATAATTTAATCAATATCCAACATTTCTTCAATATGTGGCAGGTTTTGTGGTTTTTATTTTTGATATATATGACTTGAATTGTATGCTGCTTTATGTCATTCCCCTCCCCTGCTTTTCTCCGCCAAAAAACCCGCCGGTTCCTGCCCAAAAGAGCAGGAGCCGACGGGTTCCTTTTTACTTCTTTCTTTACTGTTTTTTATATTATTTTACGATCACACCATCTTCATCCCAGAGATCATGCCAGTCGTTTGCGCCCTCCCAGAGGAATACCTGACCTTTTACAAGGCGATTGCCTTTTTCCAGAGTGGAAATGATTTTCATTTCCTCTTCTGTAAGAGGATCCTCAGTAACGCATTTCAGATTGGAAGCAAAATTATGTACGGAGAACGGGATGGAAATCTCTCCTCTCTGATGCGCCCATTTCAGAGCGATCAAAGCCGGATGTACTCCGTGTGCCTCTGCAATAGCTTTCATTTCCGGAAGCTGAAGATCAGCCACATCCTCCGGACAGATATCTCTCTCTGGTCTTCTAGGTGAGCCAAGAGGCATATAGCCTACCGGCTGGATATTGTGAGCTACCAGATAATCATAAAGCTCCTGCTGCTGGAAGCATACATGAAGTTCCAGCTCACAGGCTGCCGGTTTGATCTTCATAAGCGGAAGAACAGCCTCCAGCTTCGGAATCGTCATGTTTGAGATACCGATGTAACGGATCACCCCTTTTTCCACAAGCTCCTCACACTGACGGTAAGTATCCATAAACTCATCCACACTGAAAGGTCTGGAATCCGGATTTCTGGAATCTACATCACATCCCGGTGCATGATAATTTGGGAACGGCCAGTGGATAAAGTACAGGTCCACATAATCGCACTGAAGATCCTGAATACTCTTTCTGCAGGCTTTCTCCACATCTCTGTGCATATCATTCCATACCTTTGTCATAATAAAAAGATCTTTTCGCTCTACAACGCCCTCATCAAAAGCGTCCTTAAATACCTTTCCGATCTGTGGCTCATTGCCATAGCAGGCTGCGCAGTCAAACATACGATAGCCGCTGCGCACTGCCCCTGCAACCGCTGCTGATACATCCTCTGCTGATACACGGTCAGAACCAAAGGTTCCCATTCCAACACAGGGAACTTCCTCACCGGAAGGAAGAGTTACTTTTGGCACAAGTGCCGGATTAATAAATTCTGCCATCTTTTTCTTCTCCTTTTTATGATTTTCTGATTCTGTTGTATTTTGAAAACTCTACAAAATCTTTATACTTTCATAATCTTAATCTGAGGAAGAATTTTTTCCATATCCTCCATACAGAAAAATCCTGTTTCCTCCCGCATGGCTGCCGCCGCAGAAATGGCGCTTGCCTTTTTCAGGGTTTCCGGAAGGGACAGCCCCTCCTTCAGTCCGATAGCGAAGCCTGCGATCATGGAATCGCCGCAGCCTACTGTATTGACAGCATCGATTTTCGGTACTTCCGCCCGGAAGATTCCCTCGTCACTTACTGCAAGGGAGCCGTCTGCTCCAAGGGAAACAGCTACGATCTCCACGCCGTTTCTGTGGATCACCTTTGCCGCTTCAATAATATCATTGATATCATCGCAGTTTTTTCCGGTAAGCATCCGAATCTCGTCAATATTGGGCTTGATCAGCGTGGGAGCTGCCTGAATCCCCATTTCCAGAAGCTTTCCGCTGGTATCGAGGATCACCTTTTTTCCGGCGTCCTTTACAATTTTTACAAGGCGCTGATATGCGGTTCCGTCTAAGCCTTTTGGAACGCTTCCGGACATTGCCACAACCTCTGCGTCAGCAACCAGAGTGCAGAATTTTTCTTCAAAGCCTTCAAAATCCTTTTCCGTAAGAGTAAAGCCCGGCTCCAGAAATTCTGTCTGCACATGGTTTACCTCGTCCCAGATATTAATGCAGGAACGGCTTTCCGCATCCACATGATAAAATTCACTTTTAATGCCAAAGGGCTTCAGGGCATCCTCGATGTAATTTCCCGCATGGCCGCCTACAAATCCAGTTGCCACAACCTCTGCCCCGTAAATAGAGGCTGGCTTGGAAACGTTCAGGCCTTTTCCCCCAGGAACATAACTGCATTCCTTTACACGATTGACTTCTCCTACCTGAAAGTTTTCTACTACATACCGCTTGTCAATAGCGGCATTTAAAGTTACTGTCAGTATCATTTTAGTTTTCCTCGTTTGATAAAAGAATCTTTCCTTTTACAAGGCCCGGCGTCTTAAAGAGCTGGAAGGCTTCCTGAGCCTGGCTCATTGGAATTTTCTTATAAATGAAGCCCGGATCAAATTTCAGCTGTCCGGTTGCAAAATAATGAGCGGTAAGCTCCCATTCTTTTCCCGGGAACGGAGCGCTGTAGGACATCCAGGAGCCTGTCAGTTTAAACTCCTTACGGTTCATGTTTTCCCACTGGGCAGGTGTAAAGGAAAGGTCTGCATGAGGAGTACCGATAAAGCATACATGGGCCTTATTTGCAGCCAGCTCAAAGGCCATATGCATGGTTGGAACCTGTCCTGCTGTCTCAAACACATAACCGTATCCCTTGTTTCCGGTAAACTCCATAGCTGTTTTCATGTAGTCCTCTTTTGTGGTGTTTACCACCTCGTCTGCCCCAAGGCGTTTTGCCAGCTCCAGACGCTCATCACTGATATCAAAAACCACAACCTTTTTGGAACCGAAGATCTTTGCCCACTGCATGGTAAACATTCCGATGGTTCCGCCGCCAAGGATCGCCACGCACTGGCCTCCCTGATAATCATTCTGCAGAAGTCCGTGAAGGGCTACTGTGGAAGGCTCGAACATTGCGCCCTGCTCATAGGGAACGGATGCGTCAAAAGGAACTGCGTTCTGCTCCGGAACCACCACATAATCTGCATTGCTTCCCTGCTCTCTGGAGCCGATAAAGCTGTAATGCTTGCAAAGGGAATAATTGCCTTTCTGGCAGTCCTCACATTTCATGCAGGGTACAAGAGGAGCTCCTGAAACACGGTCGCCTGCCTTTACCTTTGTAACACCCTCTCCGATTTCCACCACGTCGCCGGAGAACTCATGTCCCAGAACGATCGGATAAAAATGCACGCCATTGTGAAGGACACGTGGAATATCAGAGCCGCAGATACCGGAATAGCGAACCTTGATCTTTACATACCCCGGTTTTACCTCCGGTTCCGGAATTTCCAGATACTGCACGTCCTCATTTGCTACAACTACTGCTGCTTTCATAATAAGAATCCTCCTCCTTTTATTCATGTTTTGTCATCATACCGGACAGAGACCGGTACAATTCCAGATAGGTTTCATAAGTTTTGTCATAAATCTCTTTCACCCTGAGATCAGGCTCATGGGTTCTTGTTACACTGACGGTTTCCTTTACTGCCTCCTCATAGTCCTGATAGAAGCCTGTTCCTACTCCGGCCAGAAGGGCTGCTCCCAGAGTAGTGGCTGTATCAGAAGCCGGAACTACGATCTTTTTGCCTGTAATATCTGCCTTGATCTGGGTCCAGAGAAGTGAGTTTGCAGATCCGCCCATAGCGCGGAGAACGTTTGCCCGGGCACCTGCACTTTCCGCCACTTCCAGATTATGGCGGAGAGAAAGAGCCACACCTTCCATACAGGCACGGACCATATGTCCCTTTGTTTTGGAAAAATCAAGTCCGTAAAATACGCCCTTTGCATAAGGATTCCAGACAGGTGACCGCTCGCCGGCCATGTACGGAAGAAATACCAGTCCATCGCTTCCGGCAGCTATTTTTTCTGCGATCTCATTAAGCTGATTCAAAGACGAAACTCCTGTTTCCTTTTTCATCATCCGCTCATAGTCCGCAAATTCCCGCTCAAACCAGCGCATAACACCGCCGCCTCCGGTAGTACCTCCCTGGAGAAGCCATTTACCCGGAACTACATGGAAGCCAAGGATCAGACGGGGATCAGCCTTATACTCGTCAAGACAGATACTCATACCGCCTGCCTGTCCGCCCTGCTCCTGAGTCTCGCCGGGATTGATCACCCCCGCCCCCAGAGTTCCGCAGGCTGCATCCAGACCTCCTGCCACAACAGGAGTCCCCTCTGCAAGTCCGCATTCCTCCGCAGCTTTTTTTGTTACTGTTCCCACAACATGGTCACAGGGAACGATTTCCGGCAAAAATTCCACAGGGATCCCCAGCTTTTCACACATAGCCTCATTCCACTTGCCTGTACGCATATCAAAGCAGTGAAGTCCGTAACCCTGAGAGAGATCCTGGCTTACCGCTCCTGTAAGCTTAAAAGCAATAAAGCTGTTGGACTGAAGGATTTTGTCAGTTTTGGCATACACCTCCGGAAGGTTTTCTTTATACCAGAGGATCTTCGCTGTAGTATAAGATGGCTGAAGGGAGTTTCCTGCCACCTCAAAGATTGCCTCTGCGCCGATCTCCTCGTTGAGACGGTCACAGACAGACTGCGCTCTTGTGTCCATCCAGATCGGCGTATTGGTCAGTACATGTCCGTTCCGGTCAATGGCAATGGCTGACCAGCTCTGACCGTCAATACCCACGCCGGCAATCTCTTCCGGAGCAACAGACGCCTCTTCGATCACCTGACGGACAGCCCCGCAGACAGCGCTCCACCATTCTTCCGGATTCTGCTCTGCCCAGCCCTCCTTTGGGTAATACACCGGATAATCCCCGTTGGCTGCTGCCAGAACACAGCCGCTCCGGTCAAAAAGGGCAACCTTACAGGCGCTTGTTCCAATATCAATTCCAATTAAATATGAGTGGTTCATGTCTTTTTCCTCTTATATTTATCGTGTTCTGCTTTTCCACGATTCTGTATCCTTAAAGCTGTGCAATGGATTTTCCATGAATAATGGTAGTTCCCAGCTTTTCTGTGCGGCATCCGGATTCATTTCCTGCATGTTCCAGACGTTCCAGCATAATCCCTGCCGCTGCCTCTGCTATTTTATCTGTAGGCTGAGAAACAATGGTCAGCTTGGGATTACAGGCTCTGGCAAAAGGAAGATTATCAAAGCCTACCAGAGAGATTTCCTCCGGAATCCGGATTCCCAGCTCATTAAGCCCGATCACAGCTCCCATAGTCATCTCGTAGTTGGTGATAAAAACCGCTGTCATTTCCGGATTTTCCTGCACCAGTGTTTCCATTGCCTTAACGCCGCCCTGAATGGTGTAATCACCGTGAACGATCAGCGACTGCCGTACAGGAAGATTCAGTTCCTCCATGGTTTTGCAATAGCCTTTCATTCGTTCCTGCGCTGTGGAGATTTCCTCCGGACCGCCGATGATCCCGATATTCCGATGACCTTTTTCATACAGAAGCCTTAAGGCATCTGAAGCAGCCTGCTCATTGTCTACCAGAACACTGTCACAGACAACGCCCTTGATTTTACGGTCAATAAGAACAATCGGCTTTCCTGTTTTCTGAAAAGTTTTCAGATGACCGCCCTCGGTATCTACCGGCATATTGATGATGCCGTCAACTCTTTTCCGGCATAAAAACTCCACAGCCTCCTGCTCCAGCTTCTTGTCTGTACGGCAGTCACAGATCATTGTCGCGTAACCGTGGTTTCTTAAAATATCTTCTATACCGGTAATGATCTCAGCACAAAAGGTATTGTTCAGCTCAGGAATTACCACTCCAATGGTTTTTGTTGCATTTGTCTTAAGATTCCTGGCAACCTCATTGACCTCATAGTGAAGTTCTTCAATAGCTTCCTCGATTTTTTTTCTGTTTTTTTCTCTGACATTTCCTCCGTTAAAATAGGAAGAAATGGTTGCAAGGCCCAGTCCTGTTCGCTTTGCAAGATCTTTCATGGTTGCTGCCATATGAATCCCCCTGTCAGTATTTCAGTTTCAGGCTTTTCCGTCACATCCGCAGACCTTCATGCGATACATAACAAGCTCCTTGACTGCCTTGATCGCAGCTTTACCGTAAGCTTTCGGATCAATAGTGTTTTCATTTTCTGCAAAGGTTTCTTTTACTGCTTTGGAATAAGCGTCACGTAGCTCTGTAGCAAAGTTTACTTTACACATACCGCGTTTTACACACTCTCTTACCTGATCGTCGCTTAATCCTGATGCTCCGTGAAGTACAAGCGGAACCTCTACCATCTGACGGATCTCGCTGACGCGCTCAGTATCAAGAACCGGTGTGCCTGCATAGAAACCATGGGCTGTTCCGATAGCTACTGCAAGAGAGGTAACGCCTGTACGCTCTGCAAATTCTTTTGCTTCCTGAGGATCTGTATTTGTATCAGCATCTGCTTCCAGGTCATCTTCTTTGCCGCCGACCTTGCCAAGCTCTGCCTCGCAGGGAATATCAAGGGCGCGGGCTACGTCTGCAACTTTTTTTGTCAAAGCTATGTTTTCCTCAAAATCAAACTTGGAGCCGTCGATCATCACAGAGGTATAGCCTGCGTGGATTGCCTGCATTGCAAGCTCGAAGCTGCTGCCATGATCCAGGTGAAGGCATACCGGCACACTGGCTTTTTTTGCTTCCGCCGCAACAAGAGCTGCATAGGTCTCAACTGTTCCATATTTTACTGTAGATGGTGTAGTCTGAATCATAACCGGAGCCTTCAGTTCTTCGGCTGCTTCTATGATCGCTTTTACCATCTCCATATTTTCCGCATTAAAAGCGCCTACTGCGTATCCTTCCTTCTGAGCCTTTGACAGCATTTCCTTTGATGTAACAAGTGGCATGATCATTTCCTCCTTATGGTAAAATATAATGTATAACCTGCAGTTTTTCAGTATTTATGTGTTTCAGCTTTCAAAACCGAAACGTTTCTGTTTGAACTTATCATACATCGCCGAAACGTTTCTGTCAACAGTAAAATATTCATCTTTTACAGGAAAATATTCTATTGTAAACAACGGAAGATACAGGTAAATTTTATATTAGAAAAATTTTATTCTTAATAAACGGAGGTATTATTATGTTAAAAGGAATTCCTGAAATCTTATCACCAGAATTATTAAAAGTATTATGCGAAATGGGACACAGTGACCGTCTCGTTATTGCTGACGGAAACTTTCCTGTAGAATCCATGGGAAAAAATGCCATTACAATCCGCTGCGACGGACACGGCGTACCGGAAATTCTGGAAGCTATCCTGAAAGTTTTCCCACTGGATACTTATGTGGAGCATCCTGTAAATCTTATGGAAGTTATGCCGGGAGATACTGTAGAAACTCCGATCTGGGATACATACAAAGAAATCATCCGTAAATACGATGACAGAGGAGATGCTGTTGTGGGAAATATCGAGCGTTTTGCTTTTTATGATGAGGCAAAAACTGCTTACTGCATTATTTCCACAAGTGAAAAAGCTCTGTATGCAAATGTTATGCTTCAGAAAGGCGTTGTGATCAACGACTGATTCCGTAATCATTCTGCAAAATCCAGTAAAACATAAGAAAATCCCATAAATTCGGGATTTCCTATAAAGTGAAAATCAAATTTTCCTGATTATATAAAAAGTACAGGTTCCTTTCTCCTGATATCCCCTTCTGCCTTATATCTAGTAAAGGGGAACATATCACTTCAAGGTTCCTGTACTTTTATTTTTTATCGCTTTTTAAAATGATAGATCAGAACTCCGGCAGCTGCGCCTACTGCTATGGCTGCAATCCAGAGAAACGGTGTGGGAATTCCGGAAGACGTTTCTACAGTCTTAGCCGATGTTTCCTGCGCATTTTCTCCTGCACTGTTTTCCGTTTTTTTGACCGAAGGCTCTTCTTTCTCTTTGCTTTTTTCGGTTTTTTTATTGTCTGCCCCGGTTACTTCCGCAGATTCAGGCTTTTCGGAAACTGCAGGGGTACCCTCGGCTTCCTTTTTCCCGGAAGCGGTATCGTCTGTCCCGGAAGCCTTTTCCGGTACAGCTTTCGGCGCGGAAGCCGCTTCAGAACTCTCTGTTGCATCCGGAGTTATGGAAGGAGCCGCAACTGATATTTCCGGCTTCTCTTCTGTCTCTGATATTGCAGAAGGTGTTGTTCCCGGTTCTCCGGCGGTTTTTGGAACTGCTTCAGAAGGTGTTTCCGGTTTTCCGGTTTCTTCTGTCTCTGATGCAAATGCTGTTCCCGGTTCTCCGGCGGTTTCTGAAACTGCTTCAGAAGTTGTTTCCGGTTTCTCTGTACTTACAGAAACAGCTGTATCAGAAGTTTCCGCATCTTCTGCTGACAAGGCGCTGTCTGTCTTTCCAGGAGTCTTTCCATTTTCTGTGCTATCTGACATTTCTCCTGATTCAGTACCTTCCTGTTGGTCAGGATTGTTCACTTCATCCAGATTGACCCATCCCTGTTTTCCGTCTATGGTGGTCACACCCCAATAGCTTCCGTCATTCATATGGGCATCCTGAGTAATATGTAATGTTTCGCCGCTTTTGATATCACGGACTCCCGGAACTGTCCCGTATTTTTCGCCCGGACCCTGATATAGTTTCATATCATCCTCTTCCGATACAGTAATATCATAGTCCGCCTGATAGTTTACATTATCTCTTCCTGCCAGATACAGTTCTGAATCAATAGCCTCCTGTCGGGATGCTGCCGGGCGGCAGTCATCCAGCGGTACAAAACCATTCATTCCGTGATACTGTACATATCCCCAGGTACGTTTATGAGTCTCGTCTTCCACCTCACCCTCAATATGCAGAGCTGTGCCATTGGGAATCATTTCCTCGCTCAGCTTCGCAGCTTCCAGATCCGGGTTTGCATAGATATCAATGCCTCCGGCTTTTGATTCCACAATCATATAGTAATCTGTCTTATAATCCGGTTGGGTTTGTTTGTTCTGGACGTCTGCTGAAACTGTCACTGAAATAATCATACACAATATCGCCGCAAACCAGATTCCTGTTTTTTTCTTCATCTTTCTTTTCCCCTTGCCTTATGCATTTCCCCGAATCACATGCCTTTGTGCTGTTTCCCTGCAGACTCATGGATTCTTCTGTTACTATAAACAATCATAGCACAGTTTTTGTGGTTTGATAATCCCTTTTCGTTCTCATTTTTCTGATAAATAACGACAAAAACTACCGTCCAATTCATTCACATCAGCATGCCCGGAGCACAGCTGCTGACAAAAATATATTATCAACATGCCACTGCCCTGCCAATGATTTTTACTTAACCCAAAATCATTCTTTCTGATCTGGGATTCTTTCTGACCTGGTTCTCGGAAAGAAAACCTCAAAAAATCATACCCCCGGATTCCACCAGGGAAATCTGCGGTTCAGCCATTTTTCACAAAGCGAACTCCATTCTTCACAGCCACGGACAATTCCTCTTCCGTCTTCATTTGCCGTCAGCTCGTTTCCAAGTCCAATTCCATGATACCCCTCCGGAAACAGATGATATTCTGCCGGTATCCCATATTTTGCCAGAGCCTGAACAAAACATATGGAATTATACGGAAGAACTGTCGTATCCTCCATGGTATGCCAGATAAAGGTTTCCGGTGTGTCTCTGCTTACCTGATTTTCCAGCGACATTTGATCCCTCAGTTCCTCATACCTGTCTCCCAGCAGGTTTCGGAAGCTTTCCTCATGCCCCTCTTTCCCTGAGGTGATCACCGGATAGCTGAGGATCAGGCCATTTGGACAGATATCCTCTGCCTCCAGCCCCAGAAGTTCTGCAAGCTCTCCATTATTCCAGAGGGTTCCGAGTGACGCCGCCAGATGTCCTCCTGCGGAAAATCCCATTACAAGTATCTTGTCCTGGTCGATCAGCCATTCCCCGCTTCTTTTTCTCAGAATATTTACTGACTTTGCAAGCTGGCAGAGAGCTGTTGGATAAACAGCCGGAGCCACACTGTATCTGAGAACCGCTGTATGGTATCCCATGCTCATAAAACGAATGGCAATGGCTTCCGCTTCCCTGTCTGAGGTCATTCTGTAGGCTCCTCCCGGACAGATCAGAATCACCGGGCGAACCTGTCCCGGATACAGTTCTTTAGACTCTTCCCAGAAATAAGTAGTCATCCAGGCTTCATAATCTTCATAACAGATTCTTATTTTTTCATGTAACATTTTCATTCCCCTTCACTTATCCAAAATTTCTCATGCTTCCCTGATTTTACCACACTGACAGAAAAATGGACAGAAGTACCGCAGATTTTACTCCAGGTAATAATGGATGTTCTGCACATTTTATTGCTTTCCTGACAAAAAAATCCTCCGGAGCTCTCCGGAGGATTTTTCATCTGGCATTTAACTGCCGATATAAGTCTTATTTGTAAAGAGGTCCGTAGTTCTTGCAAGCGCGGAAGTCTGCGCCCTCTTTGTCCATTCCAAATGCATTCCATGCAGCCGGACGGAAGATCTTTTCTTCCGGAACGTTGTGCATGCAAACCGGGATTCTCAGCATAGAAGCCATTGTGATAAGGTCTGCGCCGATATGTCCATAGGAGATTGCACCATGGTTAGCGCCCCAGTTATTCATTACATTGTAAGCATCCTTGAATGCGCCTTCTTTTCCGTCGCATCTTGGAGTAAACCATGTGCATGGCCATGTGTAGTCTGTACGTTTCCAGAGAGTATCAGATACTTCCTCCGGAAGAGCTACAGTCCAGCCCTCTGCGATCTGAAGAACCGGTCCAAGTCCTTTTACAAGGTTCAGACGGATCATAGTTGCAGGCATCTGATCCTTTGTTTCAAATCTGGAGGAGAATCCGCCTCCACGGAAGTATCCGTTGTCTGCTGCATTCCATGTAGTGGCATCCATAATTGCCTTCTGATCTTCTTCTGTTACATTCCACCATTCTTTCATAACAGCATTGCCGTTTTCGTCTTTAGCACCGCCGTTAGCATCAAGGCAGCATGCACCGGAGTTGATCAGATGAATGATACCGCCATTCTCTTTTGCAACACCTTCAATATCATATCCTGTTACTCTCTTAACTGCATCCGGGCTCCAGTATGTACGAACATCTGCGAACATCTGTGCACGGTTGGTAAGAAGTTTCATAAACAGCATTCCAAGACCGTTGAGAACGTCGTTCTCTGTAGCAAGGATGTACGGCTCTCTTGCTCCTTCCCAGTCAAAGGAAGTATTCAGAACTGCCTCTGCAAAGTCGCCGTTCGGATAGAAGTCTGTCCACTGTCTCTGTCCCTGGAAACCTGCTGCAATAGCATTGTGGCCGATTGCTTCCTCTGAGAATTTCGGATCAAGATTATCACAGCCGTTCATCAGCTCTTTGATGATAACTGCCATCTTAACAACAAACTCAAACTGCTCTTCTTTCTTCTCTTCGGACATCTGAAGCTCTTCCGGGTTCTTGTCAAATCCGATGGTGCATGTTTTCTTTGCCCATGCAAGAGCTCTCTCAAATTCATCATGATCATAGATGCCCTCTGTCATACGACGGATGATCTCTACCTCGTCAACAGATTCTACGCGCATTCCAAGATAAGACTCAATAAAGTCGGAGTCAACGATGGATCCGCCGATACCCATGCAGATGGAACCGATCTGCAGCCAGGATTTTCCTCTCATGGAAGCTGCTGCAACTGCTGCACGGCCGAATCTTAAGATTTTTTCTTTTACATCTTCCGGAATTGTTGTGTCGTCAGCGTCCTGAACCTCATGTCCGTAGATACCGAATGCCGGAAGTCCTTTCTGTGCATGTGTAGCCAGAACGGATGCAAGGTAAACTGCACCAGGTCTTTCTGTAGCGTTGAATCCCCATACAGCCTTGATTGTCTGAGGATCCATATCCATGGTCTCAGATCCGTAGCACCAGCATGGTGTAACAGTCAGAGTGATATCAACACCCTCTCTTCTGAATTTATCCGCACATGCAGCAGTCTCTCCAACACGTCCGATTGTTGTATCTGCAATAACAACCTTAACCGGCTCTCCGTTGGAATATCTTAAATTCTCTTCCAGTAATTTTGCTGCAGACTTAGCCATGTTCATTGTCTGCTCTTCCAGAGATCCTCTTACGTCAAGAGCGCCTCTGCGGCCATCAATTGTAGGTCTGATTCCGATTACAGGATAGCTTCCGATTAATCTGCTTTTAGCCATAATGTTTATTACCTCCATATTTAAGTTCGTTTGTTCCGGAAAAATCTGCTGCTGTTCCTTCCATTCACGGTAGTAAACCAAATTTCACTGTAACTTGCCCTTGACAGCAAAATTCAGTTTTGTATATCTCAGGATTTTTGTATGTTCATATCAAAACATCCCGGACAACGGTACCATGTAAACATCAGACAGAATTTCTCCCGTGTTTATATGCTTATTATACAATTGCAATATTATAATTACTTGTGTTATAATGGCAAAAAATAGTATAATATTCACCTTTTTAGAATTATGTATAAAATTTCTATAAACTGTCGGAAGGAGGCTCACCGTCTTGCATGATCTTGACCGGAATGAAAACAGAAAACGAGGGACTTATGAGTTCCCATTTGAATTTCATCACATTGATTCCACTCATCCCCGCTATGTGATGTCTTACCACTGGCATATAGAATATGAACTGATGCGGATACTCAAAGGAACTCTTACCGTCACTTTAGACGAAAAAAGTTTCACAGCCACAGCCGGAGATATCATTTTTGTACACAGCGGAATCCTTCACAGCGGAATGCCTGATGATTGTGTCTATCAGTGTCTTGTTTTTGACGGAAATGCATTTTTAAAGCACAACTCTGTATGTGCCGGTTATATGCAGAAAATCATCCATCAGGAAATCCTGGTATATCATCATTTTACAGATGAATCAAAAGATATCTGTGAAACTGTAAACAGTATTTTTGACTCCATGTGGCAGAATCAGCCTGGTTATGAACTTACTGTTCTTGGACAATTTTACCACTTTTTCGGTATCGTTTTTGGTAAACATTACTATTTGGAAAATGTGCAAAAGGCACGAAAAGACTATAAGAGGATTCTCCAGCTGAAACAGGTACTGGAATTTATTGAACATAATTATGCATCGCCGCTGACTCTTCAGGAGCTTTCTGCCTCTGTGTCCATGTCACCCAAATATTTCTGCAGATTCTTTTCGGAAATGACACACCAGACGCCTATGGATTATCTGAACAGGCAGCGAATCGAACAGTCCTGCTACGAGCTTTCAACCACCGATGACTCTATTACGGAAATTGCCTACAGGAACGGTTTCAATGATCTCAGCTATTTTATCCGTACTTTTAAAAAATATAAGGGAATCACTCCGGGAAAATATAAAAGATCTTAAATTACTCTGCTGCAAATACAAAGGAGCGCCAAAGCGCTCCTTTTCCATCCATCTCTTTTTCCTATAAAACCTCATTGAGAACTGACAGTCCGTATTCTGCCAGACTGTGGTCTTCCTCACCGGTTCCTCCGCTGACGCCAAGGCCTCCGATGATGGTATCGCCCACCTTCAGCGGTACGCCGCCTCCAAAGATTACGATCTTGCCATTGTCCATTTTATCCACACCGTAGAAGGTTCCCCCCGGCTGAGCAAGAACGCTCAGCTCCTTTGTGGACATTTTCACCGCAACAGAAGTATATGCTTTCTTGGTCGCCACATCAAAGCTTACCAGAAAAGCGCCGTCCATTACGTGAACTGCAATGGGATTTCCCTCCGGTCCGCAGACTGCGATCACTGCTTTTTTGCCCCGGCGTTCTGCTTCTTTTTCAATTTTTTCAATCAGACGCTTGGCGCTGTCCAGAGTAATTCTGCCCTGGATTCCCATTCTTTTTAATACTTCCTGGATTACAGCTTCGCTTGGCTGAGTTCCCTGATTTTCTGCCATGGGTCTCTCCTTTTTATCACCGGATACCTGTGTGTTTTCGGATCTTTCCACCTTGTCTGCCTGAATGGCATCGGTATATCTGGCAAGGACATAAAGATAATCTGCCAGGCGGTTCATATATTTTTTTGTTCCGTTATCTGCTCCGAACTTTACACTGACCGCAGCCAGCGCACGCTCTGCCCTTCTTGCCACTGTACGGGCAATATCAAGCTCTGCCGATAATCTGTTGGCTCCGGGAAGAATAAATTCCTTCGGTCTCTGAAACAACCCCTCCAGACGATCGATTTCCTGTTCCAGCGTTTCCACCGGAGCATCTTCTATTTTATAATCTCTGTTATAAGGATCTGCCACACCTGCCATAATTGTGATCAGCCTGCGCTGAATCTTTTCCAGAACAGCAATTGCGTCTTCGTCCTCCATCATTGTCTTTACCAGCCCCAGATGGCTTGTCAGCTCATCAATCGTTCCCACAAGCTGAATACGGTCGTCTGACTTGGATACATTTTTTGTGCGTACAAGGTCTGTTGTTCCCTTATCACCGCTTTTTGTATAAATGTTCATAACGACATCTCCCTGTTTTCCCCGTAAATAGCCTTAAACGGCATTTTTTTTACCGCTCTCGCGCTGTTTGCCCCAAGATTTCTGCACTGCCAGAAACGTGGATCATTTAACTCAAATACATTTTTTCCTTTTGGAAGCTTTGCCATCTGCATGGCAATCCTGCGCTCTGCAATACCAATTCCTGAACCAAGCATAGAATCTTTTGCAGCTTCAAATGCAAGCTCATCCATGTCGGCATCTCTGGAATGTATCTCATAAAGAACGCCCTCTTCTTCAATTCCCACACAGATCTCCCTTAAAAAATCTTCATCCGGATCTCTGGTGTATATAATAACAGTTGGTTTTCTGACGATCATGCTTCCTCCTGAAACTCTGCCGTCTGTCTGACCGGTACGGTCAGCTGCTTAAATATGACATTAACAAACCTGTGGCCACTGCGTTTCTCGGACCCTCTGTTCCCCGGATATTTCCACGTCCGCAGACGATCCGGTATTCTGCAAGGGCTTCTGTAAGCATTTCCGGAATCTCAAAGTCCTCAGCGGAACCGCCAACCAGCACCACGTTTGATATTTTTCGTAAATCATGTTCAGGAGCCACGATTTTCAGCGCACGAACAGCATTTCTTACAAATACCTTCCGCTTTGCCTCTCTTCTGACCTCAAGAATCTTTTCCATGGGAATATCTTCTTCCACCTTCAGCATTTCGCCGGGTGCCAGAAGTACCACATGTCCATAATATCCCGGGTCTATAGACTCCTCAAAAAACTGCATGGAACCATTTTCCAGTCTCATATGAAAAAGGCTTTCCACCTTTCCCATAGGATATTTTTTTATCTGCTCTGCCGTAGTGCGGCTTCCCAGTCCTAGTTCTGTCTGTATCAGCATGGTAACAAGCTCTCCCGCTCCTGCCTGATGGGTCGTCCGGACTGTGCCGTTTTCTTCCAGCACCGCCGCATCTGTGGACCCGCCCCCCATATCAAGAATCGCAAGGGGAAGTCTTGTTCCCGGTGTGGTCAGCGCTCCAAGAGATGCCATAACTGCTTCCACGCCTGCAACTACAGCCTTCACTTTAAGTTCCTGTTCCAGTTTTTCTGCAATTTTCTGCATGGGAAGGTGCTTTGTCTTTACCATGGCAGCGATTCCCACTGCCTTTTCCATGCAGGTTTCTCCGGCAAGTGAGCCGGATATCTCAACAGGGGCCAGAGTATCTACTGCAAGAATGTCTGTGATCCTTACCTCCTGATCCCGGTCTGAAGCAACATCCGTCATACTTTTTTTGATACGGTCCAGCATATTTCCCACGTTGGTATTCTGCTGTCCGCTGATATCACGGATCTGCCCTGCTTTTTGGAGCGTTTCCATAATAGAATCTGCTCCTGTATCAATATTTACACTTAATTCTCTGCTTCCGTGGAAGTGGATCTCACCTGCAGGAAGAACATTCTCTCTGATGTTTCCGTTTGGGGTGCGGATCACAACCGCGCTCCTTTTTCCGATCAGGCTCTTTGCAATAGGAGTGACTGCTCTTGTTTCCTCCGGATTCAGTCCCAGGAGAGTGGCAATGCCGTAAGGATTGCTCAGCATCCTTATTCCGGTTCCCGGCAGAGCTACCTCAATAGCGGCCAGCTTATCTTCCGGAACCCGGCTGATATGCCTGACTTCATCAATAATAGGAATCTGCTTGTTCAGACGGTTTTCCACAAGGACTGCCTCATCAGCCTGAAGGATCAGCCCCCGGATATCAAGTTCCGGAATATGCTGGTTCAGCCTTGCCGCAACCTCCTCATAGGAGAACTTATTTGCTGCCACTACAATATAGGGAACTCCCGGTTTCCCCTTCCAGATATTTTCCAGATGAAGAAGATAACCGGATGCCTCACCTGCTCCTGCCGGAGTGGAAGGATTGTGCCCGATCATGGAAGATTCGGTAATAATGGTTTCTGTAATGGTCTCCATTGCCGTATCTCCGATCACAGGGGCTGCCTCATTAAGACGCACAAGATCAAGGGCGCTTAAAGGCTGCCTGATTTTATCCAGAGCCTCAAGAAGCGCGGACTTTATCCCGTGAACATTTGGCAGTGTCCCTTTTGTTCCGGTTGTCATCCTGGAAGCCCCGGAGAGGAAATGGAAACTTCCATCCTCTCCCACACTTCCAATGCATACTTCAGTTGTGGAATTTCCTATATCAACACCCGCAATCAGTTTCAAAGAAGAATTCCCCTTTTTTCATAAATCTCTGCTGCTTCCAGAACCAGCTTTGCACAGTGCGGCGCACTGTATTTTTCCAGAAGCTCCTGTGCCATAAGTACAAGCTCTGTTTTAGTAGAACGGTTCGGACGCAGTTTGTTGTACATGTTCAGTATTACCTCGTCAGGTACGTTGGCAAGCTCAGAAGCTCTCTGGAAATTTGCTTCCATCTGAGGATTGTCCGCTTCCTTTGCCACCTGTCCCTGGCGTTTCAGCATTTCCGGAGATATCTTAATATCCTCCGCCTGTACATTACCTCTTTTTACTTCGTCCAGAGTAATGTCAGAAAGCTTTTTTCCTGTTTTGGAGGTAATGGTATCTGCTTCATTCTGTCCTAACGGATAGCTGCTCATCTTATTCCCTCCCATTCGATCATTCCTTTTTCCGGATCCAGCTGCTCTGTTTCCACAATGTGCATCAGCGCTGCCTTTACCTGGTATTTCGCACGTACCATAGGGTCGTTGGTACACTCAACAGGCGTAACCTTTTCTCCCTTTACATACTTTGCGGCATTCTGTCCGATCTTACGGTAGGTTTCCAAATCCATAAGAGGCGCCTGTGGAAAAAGCTCCAGATTGGAAAGAGGATACAGATCCTTCTGATGAATGACTGTAGTTCCCTTTGACTGGATTCCGATGCCAATGCCGGAGCCGGAAAGCTTAGCAGCCTGAAGCGCCATAAAGCATACGTCCGAAGTATCCAGAACCTTTACCACACGGGAGGTCATTCCCTCTTCCTCAATTCCTGCTTTTACGTTACGGAGAACCTCATCAAGAGGAATTCCGCCCATAGTCTTATGGATTTCTGTCTGAAAGGCTGCCCCAACACCAATCACAATCTCTCGGGGATCTGTTCCCTGAGCCGCCCTGGCTGCATTGTCATAAGAATGTTTCGGACGCATCCGTGTTCTTCCGGCAAGGCTTCCGGATCCGGATGTTTCCGGTGTCTGAACTTCTTTTTCCGGCTGTGCGCCATTCTGATGAAGCTGCTCCACAACCGCCTGAGTGATCGCACGGATCAGTTGTTCATTTACTTCCATAGCGCACCTCCTAAAATTCGTTTACATTGATTCTGTGAGGAATTGCCTTGATCTCCTCCCAGCGTTTTCCGGAAACACGATATCCGGTTCCCGGCCCCATATAATCATTCGGAGTATTTACACCGGACATTACCTGGAAATGTTCATCCAGAATAGCTGCCGTATGCATATAATCTCCGATAACTCTCTGTTTCAGCATGTTCAGAATATTTTCTGCAAGTTCCGTATAACCGCTTTCAGCAAGAGCCTTTACCACATCAACGCCTGTAATGCCGCGCTTCATCATTTCATCCGCAGACATCAGGTCTGCCGCAGCGTCACGCTTCAGAGTATCCCTGCTTCCATGAGCATAGGTAACTGCTTCCACCTGCTCGTCTGTTATCTCAGTTAAACCAAGATATTTGAACACGGCCTGAACCGCCTTGCCTGCAGTGCGGCGCACACGGATCACATCTTCCTCTGTAACAGGGCGAAGACCTCCGTCCACCTGCATATCTCTCTGCATTACGTTATAATCGTCAAAGTCCTCGGCGTCAAAATTGGAGCCTGCGAACATATTGTCATAATTTGGCTCTGCAGCATATCCGGAAAAAATAAAGTCTGTTCCCGGCATAAACTGAAGCATGGTTCTTGCTGTTCTTCTCATGTCAGAATTGGAAAAACTCTGATCATTGGAGGATGCACATTCCAGTCCCAGAAGGGCTGCAACAAGGTTCTCGCCAATGACCTCACGGATTCCTGCCGGAACGCCTGCAGCAACACCAATGCAGCTTACAGAACCATTCTGGATTCCCTGGCTTCCTGCTCCCTTTGTCACATAAAGGCAGCGGCACTCCAGATACAGCATGGACTTCATCTCGCTGCTTCCCATCAGCACTTCGCTTCCGGCGCCGGAAGTAAAGCGGACTTTCAGTCCTCTGGATGCATAAGCTGAATTCAGAAACGCCTTGGAATACGGAGTATCGTCTCCGTCAATAAATACCTTTTCCGTGCCATAAACAGAAAGGGTCTCCGCATAAGTGGTAAGCCCGCGGATCCCAAGTTCCAGTTCTGTAGCTTCCTCAGCCGAACACTGAGTCAGTACTCCCGGACGTCCTGCCTGGGAACCGATCAGAAGAGCCATTGCGCTGAACGGCGCATAACGTGCCACACCCATGGTAGTCTCTTCTTCACTGAAACCTCTCAGGGCGCCTTCTGCAGCGTCTGCTGCGATCTGAACCGGATCATCCTTCAGGTTTGTAATGTGAGCCTGATTTCCCGGAATTTTTCTGGCGCGCATTTTCTGCATTCCCATCATCATTTCCACCACATTCAGGCAGTTGATAACTTCCGCCATCTTTGCAGGAGTGATACCGGATACGATCTCCAGTATCTCCTTACGGGAAACATTGATATCTACGATCTTTCTGGCAATTTCCAGAGAGGGAACCGCCATAGACGCCTCTGCTCTGTCTGTGCGGATCGCGTAATCCGCAATGAACTGATCCAGGAAGTCAAAGTCTTCTCTCTTCTTTCCGTCCAGTTCTGTAATTATATTATTTTCTATTTTTACAGAAGGCTTCGGATCATAGGGACTGTGCATTGCCACAAATCCCATTTCCGGCCATTCGTCAATAAATCCGTCTTTATTTACTGCCCGGCGATCCAAAGCCTCGATTCTTTTCGATCTTTTCATATCGTCTACCTTTTCAGAAAAGTCTGTCTCAGATTATATCTGCCTTCCCTTTTAAAAGGACCACAGCTTTGTATAAATTTTTATAATATCTTCTTTTGTCGGCACTCGTGGGTTGGTAGGTGTGCAGGCATCTGCAAGAGCCGCCTCTGCCATCTTGTCTATTGCCGCAAAGTAAGCATCCGGTGTAATGGTTCCGATTTCCTGAATGGTAAGCGGGATGTTCATTTCTTTCAGCATGAACTGAATCCAGTTTACAAGTGAACGGACACTCATTACTTTATTATAATTGCTCAGCCCCAGAATATGGGCAATATTTGCATAACGCTTCACTGCCGGAAGGTATTCTTTCTGGCTTCTGCTGTGCTTATTGATGTTTGCATTAAATTCCACAATATGAGGAAGCAGCATTGCATTGGCTCTTCCGTGGGGAATATGGAACATTGCTCCCAGCTGATGCGCCATACTGTGAGTGATTCCCAGCCCTGCAGTGTTAAAGGAAAGGCCTGCAAGACAGGAAGCCACATGCATTTTCTGACGGGCATGCATATCACTGCCGTCCAGATAGGCTCTGAGAAGAAATACGCCGCAGATCTCAATGGATTTTTCTGCCAGAGCAGAAGAAAATTCATTATGATCTATGCTGACATAGGATTCCAGCGCATGTGTAAATACATCCATTCCCGTGTCTGCCGTAATAGACGGAGGAACACTTTTTACCAGCTCTGCATCCAGAATCGCCTCGTCTGCTGTCAGGCTGTCTGAAACAAGCGGATATTTTACTTTTGCCTCTGTATCGTTGACAACTGCAAAAGAAGTTACTTCTGATCCTGTCCCGCTTGTTGTTGGAATTGCGATCAGCCCCACTTCTGCATAGTGGTTGATCTTTAATGCAAACTCACGGATGGCTTTTGAGGAATCAATAGCGGAACCTCCGCCTACAGCCACAACAACCTCCGGCTGGAAACTCAGGAATTTCTTTACGCCGTCTGCAATTTTATCTACAGGCGCATCCGGTACTACATTGTGGAAAATATCATATTCTTTTCCGCCTCTTGTAAGCGGCTCTGTTATCAGGTCGATCATTTTGCTCTGAACAACAAAGGGATCTGTAATGATCAGGACTCTTTTATAAGGAATATCCTTCAGTCTTTCCAGTGCGTTCTCCCCAAAATGGATCACTGTTTTCATCTCAAAAGTATTCATGTCTGATGCTCCTTTTTTATGGCTGCTTCGGATACCGGCATTCAATTCCGGCATTGGTAAAACGTGCAAGCCATTTTTCAGACGGCCTTTTGTCTGTTACCACTACGTCTAAATCACGCAGCTTTCCCGCCACAGAAAAAGCAGTCTGATCAAATTTGGTACTGTCAACTACCAGAATTTTTTTGCGTCCGGAAGCGATCATGGCTTTTTTCGTTGTGCCAAAAGACTCCTGGGATTCCATGATTCCCCATTCCTGATCAAGTGCCTTACAGGAAAAAAACACCTTGTCCACATAATAGGAACGGATAGCTTCCTCTGTCCTGGATCCCAGAAACGCAAGATATCCTTCTTTCATGACACCGCCTGTGGAAATGATATTCCATCCGGATACATCCGAAAGCTCTATCAGGATTTCCATGGAATTGGTGATCACTGTAAGTCTTTCTTTATCCTTTAATGCCTTTGCAATAAAAACTGCGGTGGTGCTTGCATCCAGAAAAATGTGATCCCCGTCCTGCACCATTTCTGCCACAATCTCCGCCATTTTCTGCTTTCCGCCTACATTCTGGTTTTTGCGAATATTAAAGGGCAGGTCAATACTTACATTTTCATTAATAACGGCTCCGCCATAGCTTTTTGTGGCAAGCCCTTCCTTTTCAAGCTTGTCAAGATCCCGGCGTATTGTTTCTTCTGAGACTTCATAGAGCTGGCTGAGTTCGCTTACTACAACCCGTCTTTCTGTCTGAAGTTTCTCGAGGATCAGATTCCGTCTTTCTAATGCCAGCATTTTCCTTGCCCCCTTTTTGAGAACTTTTTATAAAATAGAATCAATCATGCGTCTGTCCGGATGAGCAATTACAGAAGAGTCAAGGTACATGCCTTTTTCGGCAACAAGCTCTTTTGCTCTCTGAATGGACGCTTCTACTGCGGATACCTCTCCGGTAATCATCATATAAGATTTTCCGCACATACCCTTTGCAATACGAAGCTCGATCACATCTACAATGGCTGTTTTGGCAGCCTGGTCAGCTGCTTCGATAATAGATACCGCATCATAGGTTTCCAGAATTCCAAGCGCGCTGATATCCTCGATCACAGTGGTTCCGTACATAGCCGGAAAAAGTGATTCATGAGGATTTCCAAGCACAAAACTGTCAATACATTTATCTTCGTAAGTGGTAACTGCCGCGTCAACAGCCGCTTTTACCGCACTTAAATCACCGGTGATAATTGCAATATATTTTCCCGGACATACGGTCTGCGCCTCAACGATTTCTACGTCAGAGGTCTTTACCATGGCATCCGCTGCTGTGACACCTGTGGCAGTGGTTTTAAATTCAATCATTCCGATTGCTTTACTCATGTTCTGCACGTCCTTTCTACTTTGCTGCAATTATGATGTAGCGGTCTGTTACTTCAGTTACTTTTCCGCAGATACTTGCATGGATGCCGACGCTTAATCCGTCAGCAGGCTTTGCAATCATCTGACCTCTTGTTACTTCATCGCCTGCTTTCACAATTGCCTGTGCCGGAGCGCCGATATGCTGACTCAGAAGGATCTTAACCTTCGGAACAGCTACCAGAGTCTCATCCATCGGTGCATCCTTATCATATTTTGTCAGTCCAAGCCGCGCCATCAGACGTTCCTCAGGAACTTTGCGGTATTCTCTGGACTGCTGCACCGGTACCGGCTGTACACCCTGCGCAGGTCTGATTCCTGCTTTTCTGAGTCCGCCCTTCATATCCGCCAGCAGAGTTCTGGGAGCCAGGCTCTGAGGGCAGGCATACATCTCGCAGACACCGCAGGAACTGCAGAAATGAGAATCCAGATAAGGATTCAGATCTCTGAAATCACCGTTTGCTGCCGCTCTCATGAAACGCGCCGGATCAATAGGATGTCCCAGATTGTTTCTCGGGCAGAGATCTGTACAGGTATTACACTGGCAGCAGATAGACGCTGCACGTTTTAAATCTATGGAAGAAGTTCTCTGCTTCTTCATAACGATCAGATGATCCTTCGGAAGGACCAGAATCGCATTCGTTGTCTTTGTTACCGGGTCGGAACCGCTGCCGATCCGCCCCATCATAGGTCCGCCTACAAAATATACGGCGTCCTTTGTTGTAATTTCACCGGCCTGCTCCACAACCTCATCCAACGTACATCCGATAGGAACACGGACAGTTACAGGCCTGCTTACTTCTGCCACAACAGATACATATTTGTCTGTTACAGGCATCTGTTTTTCCAGTGCGCGGTATACGTTGTAGATCGTCTCAACATTAAAAACGATAACTCCCTGTTCAATAGGCAGTCCCCCGGGTCTTACCACGCGTCCGGTTGCTTCATAGATCAGAACAACTTCATCTCCCATAGGATAAACTTCCTCAAGAAGATGTATCCTGATTCTCGGGAATTCCTCAATATGCTGCTGAAGCGCTTTTACTGTCTGCACATAAGATTTTTTAATGCCGATGATCGCTTCTGATGCGCCGACTGTCTCTGCTACAAGATTGAAAGTTTTCATGATCTCATAGGCATGCTTTTCCAGCAGCTGTCTGTGCAGTTTAAGCAACGGCTCGCACTCTGCACAGTTCATGAGAATGGTATCCGCCTTATCCGTAAGCTTGGCATAAGTCGGAAATCCGGCGCCGCCGGCGCCTGCCACACCGCTGTCCTGCATTATTTTCTGTAATTCTTTGATTTCCATGGCGTTACTCCAATCCCGCACCGTCATCAATGATTCCGACTATCGCCGCATCAATAGGTGCTGTTTCTTCGCCGCAGCCGATTCGTGCTGCGCTACCTTGTGCCACCAATACATACTCTCCGATTCCCGCGCCGATCATGTCGATCGCAACAATCTGGCTGAGTTCTGATTTCATATGATGCACCGGCTCTACAATCATAAATTTCTGTCCGATCAGCTTCTCACTTTTCCGGGTGGAAACCACGCTTCCAACTACTTTTCCTACAATCATGTGAGCCTCCGCATAAATATTCTTCTTAAATCCTCCTATGGGGATGCGGCGCATATATCCCAAAGGATCTTTTCCTGTGCTGCATCCCCTGCTTTTCGGAGGAACCTTATTTTATAATTGTAACGGTATTGCCTGTGGCGATCTTCGCCGCATTGGCCTCATCCGTATCAATATGCATTTCCAGTGTAAAGCTGTCGTCTACACGGATTTTTACCTGATTAAAGATTGTTCCGCGCTCGTTGTCTGCTTTTACAGAAACAATATCGCCGTCCTTTACACCTGCTGCCTGAGCATCTTTCGGTGACATATGAATGTGACGCATAGCCACAATACAGCCCTCGTTCAGATAAATAGCACCCTTTGGTCCCACAATGGCAATGGGAGCACTTCCCTTGACATCTCCTGATTCGCGAACCGGAACCTTCATTCCCAGTTTAATGGCATCTGTGGCTGATACTTCCACCTGTGATGCTTTGCGGACAGGTCCTAAAATCCTGACGTTCTCAATAGCACGAAGCTTGAGACCTACGATAGTAACCGTCTCATTTGATGCAAACTGTCCGCCCATCAGCTCTTTTTTCTTTGTAAGCTGATATCCCGGTCCGAACAAAGCCTCTACATGCTCCTGTGTCAGGTGGATATGCCTTGCGGAAACTCCAATGGGAACCATGAAGCCCTGGCCTCTGCTCTCATTTTTATTAATGGCGTCTATCACCATTTTTGTGATCAGCTCTATGTTCTTTGTTTCCAAGAATACACCTGCTTTCCGAATAAAAATTCAGCCATGAGCCAGACAGCCGGATCAGGGAACCCCTGTCTGCACAAAAGTCTCTGACCCTTTTACCCGGCCTGTAATAAGTCTGGATACATGACTGAACTGCTTACTCTGATTTATTTAAGAACCGGAAGAATCTTCTCAACGTCTGTATGAGGTCTTGGAATTACATGTGTAGCTACAAGCTCTCCAAGTCTAGATGCTGCTGCGCTTCCGCTTTCTACTGCTGATTTCACAGCGCCTACATCACCGCGAACCATAACTGTTACAAGTCCGGAACCGATTTTCTCTGTTCCTACAAGCGCAACGTTTGCTGCCTTGCACATCTGGTCAGCTGCTTCGATAGCTGCTGTAAGTCCTCTGGTTTCAACCATTCCTAATGCTTCCTGTGTCATGATTTTTCCTCCTTATCAATGATCCATTATCAGGAAAGTTTCCTGAATTATTTTTCCGGCTGTTCAGCCTCTTCTTCTGTCTGCTCTTCAGACTGTTTCTTCCATCGGCTTGCGCTGAGTTCCACAAGCTTGACAATTTCCTCATGTGGCCGCGCGATCACTGCATAACTTGCCGGTTTCTTAATTGCCTTGGCTGCCGCTGTTTCAACAGCTTCGGTGACAGCCGATACATCACCCTGTACAATAAGAGTTACCAGGCGTCCGCCCAGCTTACGTTCCCATGACGCCAGCTCAACGTCTGCAGTTTTACACATAATGTCCAGCGCATCCATCGCCGCTACGACACCTGTGATTTCAATAAAACCATATGCTTTATTCACGAGCGAACTCCTTTACGCCTGTATGTTTGTATCTGTTATTTAAACAGTAGGCAGAATTTTTTCTACGTCTGTATGAGGTCTCGGAATTACATGAGTTGCTACAAGCTCTCCAAGTCTGGATGCTGCTGCGCTTCCGCTTTCTACTGCTGCCTTAACAGCTCCAACATCACCGCGAACCATAACAGTTACAAGACCGGAACCGATTTTTTCTGTTCCCACAAGAGCAACCTCTGCCGCTTTTGTCATTGCATCTGCTGCCTCGATCGCAGCGGTAAGTCCTCTTGTTTCTACCATTCCTAATGCTTCCTGTGCCATTTTATTTCTCCTCCTGAATCAAGTTTATATATTTGGGGACTATGTTCTGTCAGCTTTTATCAAGCGCGCTGATCTTTAACATTTTTTCCGTTCCCTCTTCAGGGTTCGGAATAATATAGTGCTGTACCACACCAGTCATCCGGTTCGCTACTTCCATTCCTGTTTCAACGGCTGCTGTCACATCCGTCACACTTCCGCGGAATTTGATGCATACCAGAAGCGGTACCGGCAGGCTGTCTGCATTTGCAGGCTTATTCTTATCGAATACCTCCAGTCGGACATTTGCTGCCTTACATCCGGCATCTGCCGCTACAAAGGCTGTGGCCAGCCCAAACACTTCCAGAATTCCTACAGCTTCTGCCATTTTGCTTCTCCTCTATTCTCCGGATTATTCATTAACGATGGCGATCTTCAGACCTGTCATTGCAAGGTTGGTCTCAAGAGCCTCATTGATCTGCTCAAGCGGGAACTTATGAGTGATAAGTTCAGACATCGGAAGTCCGATTGCCTTTGCTCTCTTGAGGAAATCAAAGGTAGTTGCATAATCTCTCAGGTTGTATACCCAGGAGCCAACCAGATTGATCTCTTTGGAGCAGAGATCAAAATGAGGATTGATCACTGCGTCTCCGCCGTTGATAAAGAAGCCAAGCTCACAGAGACCGCCGCCGTTGCGGATGAATTTATAAATGTTTGCATGTGCCTTCGGGTTTCCTGTGCACTGGAATGCAAAATCTGCAAGATGTCCGCCCTGAGCCTCTTCAACTGCTGCTGCAAGAGCTTCCACACCCTGATAATTCATAAAGTTTACAGTTGTGTTTGCGCCCATTCTCTTAGCAAACTCAAGACGCTGCTCATTTCCGTCTACTGCGCAGATGTTTTCAACACCCATGGTACGGAGAACGGCAATGCAGATCAGACCGATCGGTCCGCAGCCCTGAACAACAACTCTGCTGTTGAACTTCAGGATTCCTGTTGTTTTTGCTCTCTCAACTGCGTGAACAAGAACTGCACATGGCTCGATCAGAATACGGGAATCCAGATCCAGATCACTTACATTAAAGAAAGTAGAACCGAAATTTCCGCCTCTGATTAAGATGTAGTCCGCAAACCATCCATTGAATTTTACATCATCATCCGGAAGAAGTCCATATACATCTGCTCCGCCCACGTTTTTCTTATTCAGGTCAAACATTGTGATCTCCGGATCATCCTTGAAGATCATACAGGTAACAACCTTGTCTCCTACTTTCACAGCTTTTCCTGCTGTATCAACGGTTACGTTTTTACCCATGGCAACGATCTCGCCGGTTCCCTCATGTCCGAGAACTACCGGAATCAGGCCAAACGGGTCGTTTTTATATTCATGAGCATCAGTTCCGCATACGCCGCATCCCTCAACTTTAACAAGGATATCGTCATCTCCCAGTTCCGGAATCGGATACTCCTGAAGCTCAAAATGTTTTTTCTCGGTCATCATTGCAACTCTTGCAGTTTTCGGAATTCCGCCGTTTGCTGCCGGAGCTGCCGGTGCGGAAGCTGCTGCCGGAGCCGCTCCCTTTCCTGTCATACCGGAAAGAACCTGTTTTACAATTTCCTCAATATTTACATTGTTCATATCCATTGTTCTATTCCTCCTGATTAACGAATGCAAAGGCTGTCAGACATTACGCAGCGTCTTCTCTTTGTAAAAGTGCTTGCGCTTGTAAGTCCCTCTCCTGTACGGCTGGCAATAGTAAAGGTACAGAAGCCTTCTCCTCCGAATCCCAGCGCAGAATAGGACGGGCCGTTCTTTACAAGGATTGCGGTATCGATCGCTCTTGCATATTTTGTGATATTGTCAACATTTTTGGAGTGGATATGTGCGGAGTGGCGGTTGCCGTGCTCCAGCCATACAGCCTGCTCTACTGCATCGTCAAAGTCTCTTGCTCTTACCATACCGAGAATCGGCATCATAAGCTCTTCGGCGATCAGCGGGTGTTCCTTCGGTCCTTCGAATACGATGCAGCGGATATTTGCCGGCGCATCCACTCCAATCATGGACAGAAGTGTTCTCGCATCACGACCAACACATTTACGATTCAGCTTGCCGCCTGCCAGAACAACCTCTGTAAGCTTGTCCTGTTCTTCCTTGGAAGCCAGGTAGCAGTCATTTTCTGTAATAAGATAATGCATCAGCTCATCTGCAATGGAAGACACTGCAACAATTTCTTTCTCTGCAATACAGGGAAGATTGTTGTCAAAGGTACATCCGTTTACAATATCCTGAGCTGCTTTGCGGATATCAGCAGTTTCATCAACAAGTGCCGGAGGATTTCCTGCGCCTGCTCCGATTCCTCGTTTTCCGGAGGAAAGAACTGCTGTTACCACACCAGGGCCACCTGTTGCGGCGATCAGGTGAATGTCTTTATGTTTCATCATAATATCGCTGGTTTCCAGCGTCGGTTTCTCGACTGTTACAGCAATATTATCCGGTCCTCCGCTTTCCAGGGAAGCCTCATTTAAAAGATTGATTGCATAGATAGATGTTTTGATCGCTGCCGGATGAGGGTTGAATACAACTGTATTTCCGCCTGCCAGCATACCCATAGTATTACACAGAACTGTCTCACTTGGGTTTGTACACGGAGTGATCGCTCCGATCACACCAAACGGTCCCATTTCGATCAGAGTAAGCCCTCTGTCTCCTGACCATGCTGTTGTGGTAATATCTTCTGTACCCGGTGTCTTATCAGCTACAAGATGATGCTTCAGGATCTTGTCTCCGACATTTCCCATTCCGGTTTCTTCTACACCCATGCGGGCCAATACTTCAGCATTTTCTTTAATTTTTTTGCGAATGCAGGTAATAATCTTTTCTCTCTGGTCCATGGACATTCTCTTTACGATCAGTTCCGCCTTCTTGGCAGCCTCGATCGCATCATTCATATCCTTGAAAATCCCATGTTTTCCGGCCGGAGCTTCCGCAATCTGCATTTTTGCCATAACTTCCTGTACAATTTCCTGTACCATATTCTCACTGATTGGCATGAGATTGTCCTCCTTACTTATTCCGTCAGAATTATTTCATTCCAAGCTGTGCCATTACCTGTTTTGTGATGTTTGCGATCAGTTCTGCATCTGCTTCCTGAGCTCCTGCCTCCTGAGAATGAGCAACCATGCAGCCGCCGCAGTTATGACAGTTGATGCCGTCTTTGTTCTGACAGAGATCTGCCGGATGTTTGCCTGGAAGTCCCATTTTTCTTCTGATCTCATAAAGTTTTTCGATTGTCTCTTTATCGAATTCCTTCGGGCCGCCCAGAAGTTTGCTCTGGTACAGAAGCTGTGCGTAGAATTCAACAGACTCCATTTTCATGTATGCAGCGTTCAGATCTGTAGACCATGTAAGTGCTCCGTGGCTCTCAAGAAGAACTGCATCAAAATATGGAAGATATTTTTCCAGTCTGTCCGGAATCTCGTTTGTGGAAGGTGTGCCGTACTCAGCGATCGGAACACATCCAAGAGCGATAACTGCCTCAGGCATGATCGGCTGTGTCAGCGGAATACCTGCGATTGCAAAAGAAGTTGCATATACAGGATGAGCATGTACAACAGATCCAACGTCTGGTCTCTTCTTATATACTCTCATGTGCATTTTGATCTCAGAAGAAGGTTTGAATCCCGGGTTAGCCTGGATCACATTACCCTCTGCATCTACCTTACAGATGTACTCCGGTGTCATAAATCCTTTGGATACGCCAGTTGGTGTGCAGAGAAACTCATTGTCATTCAGTTTTACGGAAATATTTCCGTCGTTTGCTGCTACCATGTTGCGGTTGTAGATACGTCTTCCGATGTCACAGATCTGTTTTTTGATTTCAAACTCGTTTACCATGCTTTTTTCCTCCTTAAGCAATTAGGTGTCTTATTTTATTTCTAAGGAGATTTTACTCCTTAAAACCAAAGTTGTCAAGGAATTCTTGTTGATTCCTGTTGTTTTTATCGGTATTATGTTGTTGTTTTTGTTGTGTTTCTATTTTTTGTCATTTTCCGAAAAAACATACAATTGCATATTTTCTTTTATCTCCGGATCCTGATTTCTTCTGTTATCATCCGTTATAATGCCGATCTTTTATCCGCCGATCTGAACATGCAGGGAAGTGATACTTTCTGCAGCCCGCTTCAGGGTTTTCATTTTTTCTCCGTCAGGAGGCAGTATCCCATCCATCAGATACGCTCTTCCCAACCCTTCATATTTATCCTGCCCCAGTCTGTGATAAGGCAGAAGATGAAGTTCTTTCACTCCGGGAAGAGAATCTGCAAAAGCGGCAATTCCTCGGATTTCCTCCACAGTATCATTAAAGACGGGGATCACCGGTACCCGTATGATCAGCCTTGTTTTTCCGGAGAGGGCAACCTTTCTGGCATTTTCCATCATCAGCTCATTGGGTTTTCCCGTAAACTGCCTGTGCTTTTCGGGATCTGTATGTTTGATATCCATCAGATAAAGGTCCAGATACGGCAGTATCTCCTGAATGCTTTCAAAAGACGCACACGCCATACTTTCGATTGCCGTATTAATGCCCCGCTCCTTCGCTGCCCTGAGAAGATCTCTGGCAAACTCAGGCTGGCAGAGACATTCTCCTCCGGAAAGAGTCATTCCTCCCCCGGAGCGATAATAATAAGGCCTGTCTTTTTCCACCTCGGCGATCATTTCCGCCACTGTGGTGTCTTTCCCGATCACCTTATCCTCTCCAAGTACCTTCATGGTCTGTATCCTGTATTCCTGAGATTCCGGATTACAGCACCAGCGGCACCGCAGGACGCAGCCTTTGAGAAAAACAATGGTGCGGATTCCCGGCCCGTCGTGAACAGAGTATCTCTGAATATCAAAAATCCTGCCCCTGGTATCTAAATAACTCATATTATGCCTTTCCGTTCATACTCTCTCATATTCTGATCCATTGTCCTGCTCCTGTTATATTTCGTCCGGACACCTTCCCACGATCAGAATCCCTGTTCTGTTCTCCGGATAATATCATCCTGAAGAGATCTTGACAGGGTGGTAAACAGTGCGCTGTAGCCGGCAACCCGGACAACCAGATGTTTATATTTCTCAGGATTTTTCTGAGCGTCCAGAAGCGTATCTCTGTCAACCACATTAAACTGCATGTGCATGCCCTTCTGATCAAAATAAGAACGGATCAGTGCGGTAAATTTCTCAAGGCCCTCTCTTCCAGCCAGCGCAGAAGGATGGAATTTCTGATTAAACAGAGTTCCGTTAGATACAATAAAATGATCCAGTCTGGCAACGGAATTTGCAGCCGCAGTAGGGCCGTTTACATCCTTTCCTGCCGAAGGCGATACGCCGTCTGCCACAGGAGTGTGGGCATAGCGTCCGTCCGGCGTGGCTCCCGTCTGTCCCCCAAGAGGAACATTCGCAGAAACCGGATAAAGCCCTGCCTGGAACTGACCGCCTCTGGGATTCTTATAATTCTGGAGAGGTCTTGTATAGGTATAAGCCACATCTCTTGCGAAATAGTCAACCTCCGGGATATCATTTCCGAACTTCGGAACCTCATCGATCATATGATGAATTTCCTCAAAACGTGCTTTCTGATCTTCTGACGGCTTCATGGCCAGCACTGTTTCCAGTACAGATTTCACAGCAGTTTCATCAATAGTACAGCCCTGATGTTCCATTTCCTTCAGGATAGATGCGGTCATATCCGCAGCCGTCTGACTGTCAATGCCCTTGCCATAGTTCCATACAAGGGCTTCTTTATATTCCTCCATGGAAACTTTTTTGTCTCTGTATACAAGCTGACGCACCGCATAAAGAGAATCCGCCATATTGGCAATTCCAAATCCCTGAGGACCGGTAAAATTATATACCGCGCCGCCTTCCTGCACAGAAAGGCCTCTCTTTATGCAGTCATCCACCATGGAAGACAAAAACGGCAGCGGACATCTTTCTGCGTGAGCCACATCAATGGCATTGTCAGCATTTACAAGAAGGGAAATGCAGTAATCCATCTGCTTTTTATAAGCGTCATAAAATTCCTCAAAGGTGGTCATTTTTGTCACATCACCTGTAGGAATCCCAACCAGTTCCCCTTTATCCATTCCATTGGAAAATACCAGTTCCAGAGGACGGCACATGTTAAAGAATGCCGCATCATGCCAGCCGTCTGTTTTTCCGGCTTTCTGAGGTTCTACGCATCCGATAATGTTATACTCTCTGGCATCTTCAAGAGAAAGTCCTCTGTTCTGAAGAGCCGGAATGATTACTTCGTCATTATAATAAGCCGGAAGTCCGATTCCTGTTCTGGTCAGCTCTGCCGCCTTGATCAGAAATTCATGCGGAGTGCCGTTCCATACTCTTACGGAAAGAGACGGCTGCGGCAGCTGAACATGCATGGATGCCTGAATGCACATAATCGAAAGATCATTAGTCACATCCTCTCCGTCTTTGTTCTGTCCGCCTGCGATCAGATTCTGAAACAGACTGTACCCGGCAAATCCCTCTGCTGAGGCAGCATCACGGCATTTATTCAGATCGTTCAGTTTTACCCAGATACAGTCCATCAGTTCCTGCGCAAACTCTCTGGTGATATTTCCATTATCAAGATCCCTTTTATAATAAGGATACATATACTGGTCAAAACGCCCCGGAGAGATGGAATGACCGCTGGATTCCAGCTGAAGAAGCTGCTGGACAAACCAGAAAGACTGACATGCCTCATAAAAGCTTCCGGCTCCTCTGGCAGGAACGTGGCTGCAGTTAAGGGCAATCACCTCAAGCTCATTTCTTCTGACAGGATCACTGCATTCAGCAGCCATTTTTTCTGCCAGCGCCGCATAACGCTGTGCATATTCCATCACTGCCTGGCAGCTCAGGATCACTGCATTTAAAAAGCGGGATCTTCTTGCATAATCGCCGTCGCCCACCTGACATCTGTCCAGCTCCGCCTGGGCTTTTGCCATGATACCTTCATATCCGATAGCAAGAACTTCCTCGTATTTTACTGTTACATGGCCTACACCGTTATAAAAATAATTTCCCGGTGTAAAAATATTATGTTCAATGGCCTTTATTGCTTCCGGAGCCATATATGAGGTTGCCAGCTCACTGGTTGTCTTCCCTTTCCAGTATTTATGTACCTCTCTTAACTCCTGTTTTGTCTCTTCGGCAATGTAAAACGGGTCCGCGCTCCTCGTTTCAACCGTATCCAGTTCATCCTCCAGCCACTGATAAGAAAATTCCGGATAAGTCTGACAGCCTCTCGGCGCAATGGTACTGCTGCCTACGATCAGCTCCTCATCACGTATAATGATGGGAATATGACGCAGAATATGAGCAAATGCCTCCGCACGCCTGGTAATCATTGGTTTGCCTTCGGTTGCCTGATAGGATTCTGTAATCAGCTTCGCTCTGGCAGATTCGATCACCGGCATTTTCTCATACAGATGGTCAACCAGTCGTGTAATTCTGGATGACTTGGGAATATCTGTGGTATTAAACATTTCCACGCTTCTCCTTTCTCACAGCTTTTCCGGACAGAATCCGGCTGCCGTGTATCATATACAGCCATTATACGCCATCCTTCCCTGTGCGTCAACAAAAAGCAACATGTTTTTCTCTGATTCAACGAGGTTTTTTGTGTAATTTTTGATTGTTTTTTGTTGTTTTTTATTTATTGTACTTTTGTAGAAACAAAAGTAGAAAAAATCCGCTTTGTTCTTCCTGAATCTCTCAGACCTTGAAGTGCTTACTCCTGAACTGTCATAAACGGTCATATCCTCATGCATCCGGTTACATACTTACAAAGAGTTTTTATTTGCCGGGACTGCAGGCACAGAATCTGCCACTTTCCCGGTAAGCAAAAAAGAGACTGCCGATTCTGTACCGTACCTGTCAATACCACAAAATCTGCCAGTCCCTTTTCACCTGCTTCTATTCAGTTTTTATTTTTTAACCCTGTCCAGGAACAAAGCCGGCCTTTGTCACTGTTCAGAGGGCACTTTTTATTTGCCTGAAAAGTCAGTATCGAATGTACCGCCTCCCTGATAAGTGGAAAAGATCAGAATTTTTTCTCTCTGGTCATTTCCCGGAAACAGATCCATGCACCGGATCGTTTCCCGGTGTTGCAGTTCATCCAGGCCGTTAAGATACGCCTCATATTCCTGAGAGGGATAATAAAAATACAGCCTGATCTCCCGTTGATTTTCATACCAGGATTCCATTATTCTTGCCATTGCCTGTTTAAGGATTTCCAGACAGAACGGATTAAAGAAAAAGCATCTGTCCACCTGTGCCGGAACCTGATAAACTGCCGCATCCTGCTGTATAAAAGATATCTTCCCGGAAGAAACTGCTTTTTCCTGATTCCGAAGAGCCGCCTGGTAAAACCGCTCATTGTATTCAATCCCAACAGACCTGCATCCTGTCTGATAGGATAAGAAAAAATCCACCCTTCCTTTTCCGCAGCCATAATCAAGGACTGTGTTTTTCTTTCCGATCTCTCCGCTGTTTCCAAGCCTTTCCAATACCGAATAAGGCGTGGGCTCATAGGGGTATTTGTACTGATCTGAGCCTGTATCATCCCGCCCTGAGGTACGGATTTTTAACAGCCTGTCCCAGGAATCTTCATTCATAGCAAATCCTTCCTCCTCTTCCTGTCTTTATACACACAAAAGCTTTTTCATTTTCCGGGGTTCTCTGCATCGTTTGTATGTAGTGATCTGTGAAGTATCACTTATTTACGGGATTCATTGTCCAGATGCTCCTCCAGTGTAGGATGCATATGGCGGATTACCATAATAGTTATCAGCATCAGCGCGATTCCCACCGGAAGGGCAATCCAGGCTGTTTTTACAAATCCCGCCACCAGATAGGTCACAAAGGATACTGCAGCCGCCAGAATTGCATATGGAAGCTGAGTAGACACATGATTTACATGATCGCACTGAGCTCCTGCAGATGCCATGATCGTTGTATCTGAGATCGGCGAGCAGTGGTCTCCGCATACCGCTCCTGCCATACATGCAGAAATGGAAATGATCATAAGCTCCGGATCAGAGCCCTCAAACACAGCTACCACAATAGGAATGAGAATTCCAAAGGTTCCCCATGAGGTTCCTGTTGCAAAAGCCAGGCCACAGCCAACCAGGAAGATAATTGCCGGAAGGATGTTCATCAGCCCGCCTGCCGCAGAGCGCATTGCGTTTTCTACAAATGCTGCTGCTCCAAGACTGTCTGTCATGGATTTTAAAGACCAGGCAAAGACCAGGATCAGAATTGCAGGAACCATTGCCTTAAATCCCTCCGGAATAGAATCCATACAATCCTTAAAAGAAAGAACTTTGCGCACCATATAAAAAACTACTGTAAGAACCAGAGCAAATGAGCTTCCCAGAGTCAGACCTACAGATGCATCGCTCTGAGAAAACGCAGTGACAAAATCTGTTCCGCTGAAAAATCCTCCTGTATAGATCATACCGATCACACAGCAGATCACAAGGCACACGATCGGAATCACAAGATCGATCACTCTTCCCCTTGGGTTTACTCTGCCTTCCTTTTCTGCATCCGCATAAGGACGTCCCTCTGTTGTATAAAGGTCTCCCTTCAGAGCATTGACCTCATGAACTCTCATACTTCCAAATTCTGTTTTTATCAGCACCATACCTACCATCATCACAATAGTAAGCAGAGCATAAAAGTTGTATGGAATTGCTCTGACAAAAATAGAAAGCCCGTCCTCGCCTTCTACAAATCCGCTGACTGCCGCCGCCCATGATGAAATCGGCGCGATAATACACACCGGAGCTGCAGTTGCGTCGATCAGATAAGCAAGCTTTGCTCTGGATACGTGGTGCTTATCCGTTACCGGACGCATAACGCTTCCAACGGTCAGACAGTTAAAATAATCGTCAATAAAAATCAGAACTCCCAGAACAATAGTAGCAAGCTCTGCTCCCACTCTCGTTTTGATCCGTTTGCCGGCCCATCGTCCAAACGCTGCCGATCCGCCTGCCTTGTTCATCATGCACACCATGGCTCCAAGAATCACAAGGAAAATAAGAATTCCCACATTATAGCTGTCAGACAGAACACTGATGATTCCTCCCTGAAAAATATGGGTTACAGTTCCCTCAAAAGAAAATCCGGAATAGAGAAGTCCTCCCACCAGAATTCCCAGAAACAGAGAACTGTATACCTCCTTAGTGATCAGCGCCAGCGCAATGGCCACTACAGGTGGTACAAGCGCCCAGAATGTAGCATAGAGAGCCGGCTGTGCGGCTTCCTCTGCTTCCGCTGCAAATACAGACAGCGGACTTGCCAGAATTCCCAGAAGCGTCATTGTAAGAACTGCCAGGAATGCTTTTCTTTTATTTTGCATATCTTTCCTCCCTCTGATATGAAAAGAGCCATGGATGTGTCTCCGAGCGGAGTTCTCCATGGCATCTGATCCCTGTCCGATATTTTAATCTGATCCTGTCAGTCCCTGATAGCGCTCCACATCTGTGACAGTCTGCAGAATCTTATTCTGCAGCCCAGAGCTTCGCCTCCTGGCGGTCAAAACCCTTCGGCGGTTTTTCCTTTCGCCGGAAACTGCCTGCCATGGCATGACACAACACCCCTGTGGGTATATTTGCATCTGTTTCCGGGTACTAATAAAACCCGCGCCTCTATCCTGTACTCTTTTATCTAATTTATTTTTATTTACTGTAACAGCTTTTCACAGAAATATCAACAGATTTCTGCATTTTTTGCAGATTTGCTGCCATCATCCAATTCCATCGCCGTGTTCTCCATTGGAGAATACAGCGCAGCTTGCAGAGGATTCTATAGTTTTTAATCTGCGCCAGTTATTTTACTTCCGGGAAATACAACTGCTCCCATTGCCACCACCAACGCCAGCAAAACAGAGCAGCCCACAAGAATTCCGTTAAAAAACTTCATCCACAGTGCGCCGATCACCAGAGGAAACATAATATTCAGCATATTGGAAAAAGATTCAATGACTCCAAGGACTACAGGGGCATTTTTATCTCCCTGGCATACTTCCACACAATCGTACAGATATCCAAAGGACACCGGCGCAAACATGTCCTTTAAAAGGCTGATACAATAGCCTGCCATAAACCAGAAGTTTCCTGTGGGAATCAGAAACAGCGCAACCGATAAGATATCAAAGCCCACATCAAAAAGATACACCCACTTTTTATCCAGCCGGTCTGTAATAAGAGTGAGAAACAGGGAACAGATACAGTTAATCACAGTAAAAACAGCCGTATATTTCAAAAACACAGAAATCTCTATCTCCCGGGCAATCGCCAGAAGCGGGATAAACCGCAGAATCGTACCGTAAACTCCTGTTGCGATCTCAGTCAGTAAAAACATACGCACAACAGGATCCCGAATTACATTTCCAATCTGCTCTATGTACTCTTTTAAATGTATTCTTTCCTCTTCTTCCCGCTGGATCCACTTCCGTCCATTCCAGGTAAAAACCAGAGCGATCAGAAACCCCACACTCAAAAAACCATAGGCAGCTTCCATATTCCATTTGCCGATCAGCCATCCGCTGAGCCATGTACTGATCGCTATCGCCCCATAAAGAAAAATATCCCTCAGGGCAAAATATCCTGTCCGTTCCTCTGAAGGTACTGCAAGATTAAAGGAATTTCCCGCCGAATAATTAAACATGATACGGACACAGTAAATCAGAAACAGACCAGCAAAAATCACTGCCTTATTCTCTGTCAGTGAAATTCCCACCGCCGCCCCGGCTCCCAGAAGCAGTGACAAGCCTCCCACTGCCAAAGGAGTAAATTTCTTTGAAAAGTATACGATCAGAAGCGGCAGCACAACGTCCATAATACTCAAAAGAGAAAGAAAAATCCCATACAGAGAATTTCCAATTCTTTTTTCAAACAAAAACGGAATATTGTTTTCCATACCGCCACTGGAAATATAAAAGAAAAAATATACAAGTAAAATCAAAAAATAATTTCTGAATATTGGTTTAAATGAAGAAAATAATTTTTTCATAACATCATTTTATCTCCTGTTCGTTTCGGTAATCATCAGTACGCGTCCCCTTATAACTCTCCTTTTTGCACCTTACAGTTATTGTACCACACTCCTGGTCTTATCCATATCGTATCTTCATAAGAACCGTTTTTTTAAGCCTTAATATGATATAGAATTCCTCTGTTAAAAGTTTTGATTGATAGTTTATTGAATCAATAAGAC
>ERZ894183.111-NODE-111-length-73666-cov-13.283871_pt1 | contig 73666 bp, 79 predicted proteins | sample MGYA00380279_ERZ894183 | MGnify/ENA primary metagenome ERZ894183 (study PRJEB32331, sample SAMN06328422) | human gut metagenome | biome: human gut microbiome; feature: stool | host: Homo sapiens | collected 2013-06-26 ... | reverse complement strand
GGCTTACGCAGACAGCGTACCGGGCAGGGGCTGTGCAGCGCCAGACGCAGGCAAAACCGGAACCGCTGGAAATTTTTTTTAGTATAAAACATTTTTTTGACGGATACAAGGGAATCTGTTATACTGGCGGAAGGAATATTGCAGCAGACGGACTTTTGCGGGAGGAAGGAATGAAAAAGACAAGGCAGGCGAATCTGGAGCTTCTGCGCATTTTCGCCATGGTAATGGTAGTAACGGCGCATCTGGTCAATCACGGCAATCTGATCGGGGCAGCGCAGCCGGGGACGGCGTCCTATTATATTGTATGGACCCTGTTTGGCGTATCCTTTGTGTGCATCAACATTTATCTGCTCATCAGCAGCTACTTTCTGGTGGAGTCGCGGTTTTCCTTGTGGAAGCTTGTAAAAATGGTCGCGCAGGTCTTTTTTTACGCGTTCGGGATCACGCTTTTGTTCTGGCTGTTTACGGATGTGCCCCATGAGCTGAAATATATGGTTTATTCGGTGCTTCCGGTTTCGTCGGATTTTTACTGGTTTGTGTCGATGTATGTGGGCATGTATGTGCTTGCGCCGCTGATGAATAAGCTGATCCGTGCGCTGACAAAGCGTCAGCTGGAATGCGCCATGGCGCTGGGCTTTGTGCTCGTGTCCGCGTGGCCGAATATTTTTTATTTTTCGTCGGCGCTGAATACGGCGGGCGGCGTGAGCATCGCGTGGTTTTTGGTGGTGTATCTGTTCGGTGCGTATTTGAGGCTTTACTATGTGCCGGATCAAAAGGCGGGCAAATGGTTTCTGCGGGCGGCAGCGGCAGCGCTTCTGATCCCGGCAAGCCGCTTTGTAATCGAAGCCCTTTTAAAAACGCCGCTTGGCAAAATCGGTATTCTGGAAGATCTGATGTGGGGCTACAGCGTATTTTTTACATACAGCTCCATGCTCGTGACGGCAGCGGCGGTATTACTGTTTATCGCGTTTTTGAATCTGAAAAGCCCGGGCGGCAGGATCGGGGCGTTTATCAATCGGGCAGCGGGCGCGGCATTTGGCGTATACCTGATCCACGACCATTATTATATCCGGGAAAGCCTCTGGACGCAGATCGACGGGGCGGCATGGCTTGGAAAATGGTATCTGCTCCCGGCGTGCATTGGGACGATCGCAGCGGTTTATGCGGTTTGTACGGTCATCGAGCTGATCCGGCAGGGGATTTTTTACCGGTTTGAGCACAGCGTAAGCATCGCAGGATTTTTTGGCAGGATGGATGAAAAGCTGCGCAGCATATGGAACGGTGCTTCTAGAGCAGACAAAAACGGAGCGCTGACAGAAAATAAAAGGAATTAAAAAACGCAGGAAAAGGAGAGGACGCACTTGGAAAAGATGAAATATGAAGTTTTAAAACGGGAGGGGCGCGCGAAAAGGGCAGTCATGGAAACGGTCCACGGCACGATCCAGACCCCGGTATTTATGAACGTGGGGACGGTAGCGGCGATCAAGGGCGCAGTGTCCACGGAAGATCTGGAGGGGATCGGCACGCAGGTGGAGCTGTCCAATACGTACCATCTGCATGTGCGTCCCGGCGATGAAAAGATCAAGGCGCTGGGCGGGCTCCACAAATTCATGTCGTGGAATAAGCCGATCCTGACGGATTCCGGCGGATTTCAGGTATTTTCCCTGTCGGGGCTTAGAAAGATCAAAGAGGAAGGCGTGACGTTCCGCTGCCATATCGACGGGCATAAGATCTTTATGGGGCCGGAAGAGAGCATGCGGATCCAGTCCAATCTGGCGTCCACCATCGCGATGGCGTTTGACGAGTGCGCTCCGGCAAAAGCGGAAAGAAGCTACGTGCAGCCGTCCGTTGACCGCACGACCAGATGGCTGGCGCGCTGTCAGAAGGAAATGGAGCGTTTGAACAGTCTGGAGGATACGATCAATAAGCGCCAGCTTTTGTTTGGGATCAATCAGGGCGCGATTTATCCGGACATCCGCATCGAGCATGCAAAAAGGATCGCGGACATGGATCTGGACGGCTATGCGGTGGGCGGCCTTGCGGTGGGCGAGACGCACGAGGAAATGTATCATATTCTGGAAGAGACGGTTCCGTATCTGCCGGTGGATAAGCCGACCTACCTGATGGGCGTCGGGACTCCGGCGAATATTTTGGAGGCGGTGGAGCGCGGCGTGGACTTTTTTGACTGTGTTTATCCGACCCGTAACGGCAGGCACGGGCATCTGTATACCAACTTTGGAAAGATCAATCTGTTCAATGCGAAATACGAGCTGGATACAAAGCCCATCGAGCCGGGCTGCCAGTGCCCGGCGTGCAGGCGCTATTCCCGCGCCTACATCCGGCATCTGTTAAAGGCAAAGGAGATGCTTGGCATGCGCCTGTGCGTGCTGCACAATCTGTATTTTTACAATACGATGATGACGGAGATCCGGGACGCTCTCGACAGGGGAGAATTTGCCGCATATAAGAAGCGAAAACTTGACGGAATGCAAAATATTGTGTATGATGGACAGTAGACCTTACAAACACGGATTTGAATAAGGTAGTACAATGCAGGAGGAATGACAAAGAATGGGTATTTTACTGACAGCAGCTCAGGCGGCACCTGGTCCCGGCAGCATGATTCCGATCATTTTGATGTATGTCGTGATTTTCGGCGTATTTTTCTACTTCGTGCTTTACCGCCCGCAGAAGAAAGAACAGAAGAAGACAGCGGCGATGCTGTCCACGCTGGAGATCGGCGACTGTGTATTGACCAGCAGCGGTTTTTACGGAATCATCATCGACATCACGGACGACACGGTGATCGTAGAGTTCGGCAACAACAAAAACTGCCGTATCCCTATGCAGAAAAGTGCGATCGCGCAGGTAGAGAAGGCTGACGCAGAAAGCGCGCCGGAACCTGCCAAGAAGAAATAATACAGGCAAACAAAGGAATCGGGCAGCCGGTTCCTTTTGTGTATTCCATAAGCCGTCCCGCAAAGCGCGGCGGCGTCTGACATAATCCGTGCCTGCATAAGCGGGGGAAAGGAAGGAAAATGAGAGTAGTAGACATGCACTGCGATACGATTGGGGCGATCTTTGACAATCCGCAGAAAAACTGGACGCTGGCGGACAATGGGCTGCATATGCGTCTGGATAAGATGAGGGAGGGCGGATATTTCCTGCAGAATTTCGCGCTGTTTGTGTATGCAGCGCAGGGCGAAAGCTATTTTGAAAAGGGAATGGCGATGGCGGACTGCTTCGACCGCCAGATGGCGCTGTTTCCGGATCAGATCTGTCAGGTAAGAAGCTGGGCAGAGATCGAACAGAACCGGAGGGACAAAAAGCTGAGCGCCCTTTTGACGGTGGAAGAGGGCGCGGTGTGCGAAGGAAGCATCGAAAAGCTGCATGCCTTTTATGACAGGGGCGTGCGGATGATGACGCTGACCTGGAACTTCCCAAATGAGATCGGTTTTCCGAACGTACACATGCCGGAGGACGGCGGGGAGCCGGATTTTACCGTGCCGGAGACGAAAAAGGGGCTGACGGAGTTCGGATTTGACCTGATCGCGGAGATGGAGCGCATCGGGATGATCGTGGACGTATCCCATCTTTCGGACGCGGGCTTTTACGATGTGGCGTCCCATGCCAAAAAGCCGTTTGTGGCAAGCCATTCCGACGCGCGCACGGTGTGCAGGGCAGTCCGGAACCTGACTGATGATATGATCCGGACGCTGGCGGAAAAAGGTGGCGTGACAGGCTTAAACTACTGCGCGGATTTTCTGGCGGAGGGCGTGCCCGGGCAGGAGAATAAAGGGACGATCGAGGCAATCGTGCGCCATGCGAAGCATATCGTGAACGTGGGCGGCGAGGACTGTCTGGGGCTTGGAAGCGATTTTGACGGGATTGAAACCCACGCGGAGCTGACCGGGGCAGATAAGCTTCCGCTTCTGGACGACGCGCTGGCAAAGGCGGGATTTACGCAGCGCCAGCGGGAAAAGATCTTTTCGGAAAACGTGCTGCGGGTCTACCGGGAGATATTATAGGAGCATGCTGCGTCCTGTCGATGAGGCGGCAGAACCGGCAGGGCGCATTGCCGGCACGGTAAGAATTTTTTAAGATTTGCTTTGGAAAACCTTCTTCAAATTCTAACGGTCATATTTAGTAATTCCGTTTATCCTTATCTCATCAAGAGAAAGGGAGGAACGGAAAATGAGCACCTCATGTGATACTTCACACATTCATGAAAACAATAAAAACAGAATATGGCGGACGGTCCTGATCGTGGTGCTGGCAGTGTGTGCGCTGCCGGTACTGCTGCCGCTGGCAGTATGTCTGGGAGCGGGCGGCCTGGGAATTTTGGCTGTGGCAGGAGCCGGGATCGCCGGGCTGGCAGTGATGGCGGGCGCCTGTGTGATCGGGCTGATCGCGGCGGGCATCGCCTGTATTGTGGGAGCGGCAGCCTGCATGGCAATGATGCTTCTTGGCGGTGCGGCAGGCGTCGGCGTCGGTATCGTGGCGATGTTTCGGACACCGGCAAGCGGTCTGGCGATCGCAGGCGCGAGCCTGATGCTTTTATCCGGCGGGATTCTGGGCGGCGTTGCGGTCGCAGCCTGTATCATACTTTTGAAAAAGGCGGTGCTGTGGGCGAAACGGAAATCGGCGGACAGAAAGAAGCGCAGGGCGGCAAAAAAAGCGGAGCAGGCGGCACGGGAAACGCTGGTAAAAAAGGCGGAAGCGGCAGAAGAACAGGCAGCGTTTTTGACAGAGGAAGAGGAGAGGGAGGATGCAGGCGATGAAGAATAAATGGTTCAAACGGTTTCTGGTCATTTCCATGACGGGACTTCTTGTGGGAGGGATCTGTCTGGGCGCAGGCGTTGCGATGGGAGGCTCGCCGATGTTTTATGTGAACGCGGAGGGCATCCATGTAAAAGAGAACCAAACACCCGAGGACAGCGCAGATTACAGGCTGGAGAGCACGGAAACGGGAACGCTTAAAAACATCCGCATCGAAACGGCGGAGGCGGACATCAGGATCGTTCCGGGAGATCAGTTTCTGGCAGAATATGTCTTAAACGGACAGCGGCTTTCACCGCAGTACAGCGTTTCCGACGGGACGCTTACGCTTCGGGAAAGCGGCGAGTGGAAAAGCAGCGCGAATTTTGGCTTTTTTGGAGGGATATGGGGAAGCGGCAAAGAGGCAAGCGCCCCTTATATACAGATTACGGTCCCGAAGAACGCTGCCCTGTCTGAGGTGGAGCTGTCAGCCCGGTATGGGGATATTTCCATGGATTCCGATTTAAAAGCCAAAAGCCTGACCGTATATGCGGAAAGCGGAGACGTGCGCATGGAGGACTGGAACGGCGGCAGCTTTGAGCTGGAGATGGATTACGGGGAATTTTCTGCGGGCAGCCTGTCCGGGAAAAATGTGGATATGGAAAACAGCAACGGGGATATTTCCATCGGCGGGCTTAAGGCGGACGCAGCGGAGGTGGAAATGGAATACGGGGAGCTTGAGGCAACGCTGGAAAAGCCGGGCAGCTTAAACATCCGGAACGGGAACGGCAGCATTTTCCTCTTTTTAAACGGAGAAGAAAAGGACTATGGGCTGAATCTTTATACGGAATACGGCGTGATCTCCACACCGGGAAAAAGGATAGAGCCGGATGAAGCCGGGCAGTACAACGGCGCGTCTTACACAAGAGGGGCGGACGGCCAGACGGCGGTATATGCCGAAACGGAGTACGGGGACATTACCGTGCGGGAAATGAAGCGGTAAAAGAAAATTTAGGACAGTCAGGGCCGCCGGCAAAAACCGGCGGTCTTTTTCTATTATCGGCAGTCTGCCGCCGATGCCGTGACTTTTTCATAGTTATGGTTGAAAAAAACACGGCAGTACGTTAAACTGTTATAATAACACAGAGAAGAGCCAAAGGAGGCAGGCAGCTATGAGAAGTGACAATGTGAAAGAGGGCGTACAGCAGGCGCCGCACAGAAGCCTGATGAATGCGCTGGGAATGACGCAGGAGGAGCGGAGAAGGCCGCTGATCGGCATTGTAAATTCCTATAATGAGATCGTGCCGGGGCATATGAATCTGGACAAGATCACGGAGGCGGTAAAGCTGGGCGTGGCGATGGCGGGCGGGACTCCCGTGGTATTCCCGGCGATCGCAGTGTGCGACGGCATCGCGATGGGGCATGTGGGAATGAAATATTCGCTTGTGACCCGCGACCTGATCTGCGACAGCACGGAATGTATGGTGCAGGCGCATCAGTTTGACGGGCTGGTATGTATTCCCAACTGCGATAAAAATGTGCCCGGACTTTTAATGGCTGCGGCGCGGGTAAATATCCCGACAATCTTTGTGTCCGGCGGCCCGATGCTGGCGGGGCATGTGCACGGCAAAAAAAGAAGCCTGTCTTCGATGTTTGAGGCGGTAGGCTCCGTGGCGGCAGGCACGATGGATATGGAAGAGCTGGAAGAATTTGAAGAAAAGGTCTGCCCTACCTGCGGCTCCTGCTCCGGCATGTATACGGCAAATTCCATGAACTGCCTGACGGAGGCGCTGGGCATGGGCTTAAAAGGAAACGGTACGATCCCCGCGGTATATTCCGACCGCATCCGGCTGGCAAAGCATGCAGGCATGCAGATTATGGAGCTGGTGCGCCGCAACATCCGTCCGCGGGACATCATGACAAAAGAAGCGTTTTACAACGCGCTGACAGTGGATATGGCGCTTGGCTGCTCGACAAATTCCATGCTCCATCTTCCCGCCATCGCCCATGAGGCGGGCGTGGAGCTGAATATGGAGATCGCAAACGAAATTTCCTCCCGGACGCCCAACCTGTGCCATCTGGCTCCGGCAGGCCCGACCTATATCGAAGATTTAAACGAGGCGGGCGGCGTGTATGCAGTGATGAACGAGCTGGACAAAAAGCAGCTTTTATATACGGATCTTTTAACGGTAACGGGCAAAACGGTCGCAGAAAACATCGCCGGCTGCAAAAATAAGGATCCCGAGGTGATCCGTCCGGTGGAAAACCCTTATTCGGAGACAGGCGGGATCGCCGTCCTGAAAGGGAACCTTGCGCCGGATACGGGCGTGGTAAAGCGCAGTGCGGTCGTGCCGGAGATGATGGTGCACGAGGGCCCTGCACGGGTGTTTGACTGTGAGGAGGATGCGATCGAGGCGATCAAGGGCGGAAAGATCGTGCCCGGCGACGTGGTCGTGATCCGCTATGAGGGACCAAAGGGAGGCCCCGGCATGCGGGAAATGTTAAATCCGACTTCCGCCATCGCGGGAATGGGGCTTGGCTCCAGTGTGGCGCTGATCACGGACGGAAGATTTTCCGGCGCGTCCAGAGGCGCGTCTATCGGGCACGTTTCGCCGGAAGCGGCGGTGGGAGGTCCGATCGCCCTCGTGGAAGAAGGCGACATCATCAGCATCAATATTCCGCAGAACCGTCTGGATATGAAGGTTTCGGAAGAAGAGCTGGCAGAAAGGCGCAGAAGGTGGCAGCCCAGAGAGCCGAAGGTAACGACCGGATACCTTGCCCGCTACCGGGAGATGGTAACGAGCGGCAACCGGGGGGCGGTTTTAGAGATCAGGAAATAGCCGGAAAAGAAAGACGGTTCCGGGAAGAGAGGAAACTGTCGGGGAGGAAATACATATGCTGTTAACAGGAGCGGAAATCATCATCGAGTGTCTGAAGGAACAGGGGACGGACGTCGTGTTCGGCTACCCGGGCGGCTCGATCTTAAATGTTTATGATGCTTTATATAAGCACAGGGATGAAATTTTTCATGTGTTGACTTCCCATGAGCAGGGGGCTGCCCACGCGGCGGACGGCTATGCGCGCGCCACGGGGAAGGTGGGCGTGTGCATGGCGACCAGCGGGCCGGGCGCAACCAATCTGGTAACGGGGATCGCTACGGCATACATGGATTCGGTTCCCATGGTGGCGATCACCTGCAACGTAAACCTGCCGCTTCTGGGAAAGGACTCCTTTCAGGAGGTTGACATTGCGGGCGTGACAATGCCGATCACAAAGCACGGCTATATCGTAAAGGACGTGACTATTCTGGCGGAAACGCTGCGCAGGGCGTTCCATATCGCCCAGTCGGGGCGTCCGGGACCGGTGCTCGTGGACGTGACAAAGGATGTGACGGCGGCAGTATGTGAATTTACGCCGAAAAAACCGGCGGCAGCCGTGAAAAAGAGCAGATATGCGCAGGCGGATTTAGACGCCGCGCTTTCCCTGATCGCAGCCAGCAAAAAGCCCTACATCTGTATAGGCGGCGGCGTGATTTTATCCGGGGCGTCTGAGGAGGCGCGCGCCTTTTCCAAAAGGCTGGATGCGCCGGTGTGCGATACGCTGATGGGAAAAGGCGGATACGACGGATACGATCCGCTTTATACCGGGATGATCGGCATGCACGGCACGAAAACCTCGAATCTGGGCGTGAGCGAGTGCGACCTTTTGGTGGCGCTGGGCGCGCGCTTTTCGGACCGCGTCGTCGGCAATGCGTCTCTTTTTGCAAAAAATGCGAAGATCCTGCATATCGACATCGACGCGGCGGAAATCAACAAAAACGTGCATGCGGACGTTTCCGTTGTGGGCGATTTAAAAGAGGTGCTGCAGAAGCTGACGGCTGCCATGGATCAGGCAGACCACGGGGAATGGACGGCGCATATCAGAAAGCTGAAAGAGAAATATCCGTTAAAATATGACAAAACGGAGCTGAGCTGCCCCTACATTATGGAGGAGCTTGACCGGATCACGGAGGGTAACGCCGTGATCACGACCGACGTAGGACAGCATCAGATGTGGGCGGCGCAGTATTATCATTATACAAAACCGCGCACCTTCCTTTCGTCGGGCGGGCTTGGCACGATGGGCTATGGGCTTGGCGCGTGTATCGGGGCAAAAATGGGCTGCCCTGACAAAATCTGCGTCAATATCGCGGGAGACGGGTGCTTCCGCATGAATTTAAACGAGCTGGCGACGGCGAGCCGCTATCAGATCCCAATCATCCAGATCGTGATCAACAATCATGTGCTCGGAATGGTGCGCCAGTGGCAGACGCTTTTTTATGGGGAGCGTTATTCCCAGACCGTTTTGGAGGACAGCGTGGACTTTTGCAAGGTGGCGGAAGGGCTGGGCTGTGAGGCGATCCGCGTGCGGACAAAGCAGGAGGTTGCCCCTGCACTGAAAAAGGCGATCGCGCTGAATAAGCCGGTTGTGATCGACTGCCAGATCCCGAAGGACGATAAGGTATTTCCGATGGTTCCGGCAGGGGCGGCGATCAGCGAGGTGTTCGACGGGGACGACTTAAAAAAAGCGTAGGAATATGATGTGACAGTTGCCAAATAATTTAACGTAGTAGTTGACTAAAGCGAAAGATGCGGGTACAATAGGCGAAAAGGCTGTACCTGCATTTTTTATTCAATTGGAAAGTTCTTTTCCAATTGAATAAAAAATGCGATTATGTGCACTCGCGCGAAGGGAGCCTATTGCCTGACGGCAAACGCGCTCGGCACGGGTGTGCGGCAGGGCGCATACTTTTTATTTGACATATTTTTGCGGTATGACTGGAACAGGGAGGAGAGGACATGGCGAGAGTTTATAATTTCAGCGCGGGTCCGGCGGTTCTGCCGGAGGAGGTTTTGCGGGAAGCGGCGGAGGAAATGCTGGATTACAGAGGATGCGGGATGTCTGTGATGGAGATGAGCCACCGCTCGAAGATGTATCAGCAGATCATCGAAAAGGCGGAGGCAGACCTGCGGGAGCTGATGGGGATCCCGGACGACTATGAGGTGCTGTTTTTGCAGGGCGGAGCCAGCCAGCAGTTTGCGATGATCCCGATGAACCTGATGAAAAACCGCGTCGCAGACTACATCATTACGGGGCAGTGGGCAAAAAAGGCGTGGAAAGAAGCGTCGATGTACGGAAGGGCAAATGTGCTTGCCTCTTCCGAGGATCAGAACTTTTCCTATATCCCGGACTGCTCCGATCTTTTGGTCGACGCAGCTGCGGATTATGTATACATCTGTGAAAACAACACGATCTACGGGACGAAATTCAAAACGCTGCCGGATACGAAGGGCAAGCCGCTCGTCTCCGACGTTTCTTCCTGTTTTTTGTCGGAGCCGGTGGATGTGACAAAATATGGGATAATTTATGGGGGCGTCCAGAAAAATATCGGCCCTGCGGGCGTTGTGATCGTCATTATCCGCAAGGATCTGATCCGGGAGGACGTGCTTGATGGTACGCCGACGATGCTGCGCTATAAGGTTCATGCGGACGCGCATTCTTTATACAATACGCCGCCTGCATACGGCATTTATATGTGCGGCAAGGTGTTTGAGTGGTTAAAAAAGCGCGGCGGACTGGAAGCGATGAAGGAATATAACGGGAGAAAGGCAAAAATCCTGTATGATTTTCTGGATGAAAGCAGGCTGTTTTCCGGAACGGTCAGAAAAGGGGACCGTTCGCTGATGAATGTCCCCTTTGTGACCGGAAACAGCGCGCTGGATGAAAAATTTGTATCGGAAGCAAAACGGTACGGATTGGAAAACCTGAAAGGGCACAGGAGCGTGGGCGGCATGCGGGCGAGTATTTACAACGCCATGCCCATCGAGGGCGTGGAAGCGCTGACCGCTTTTATGAGACAGTTTGAAGCCGAAAACAGCGAAACGGCAGAAGCGGAGGGAAAATGCGGAAATATTATTGCTTAAACCAGATTGCAAAGGAAGGGTTGGAGCGTTTTTCGGAGGAGTATGGGAGAACGGAGGACATCTGTGAAGCGGACGGGATTTTGGTGCGCAGCGCTTCCATGCATGAGATGGAGCTGCCCCAAAAACTGCTTGCCGTGGCGCGGGCGGGTGCGGGGGTCAACAATATCCCGCTGGAACGCTGCGCGCAGCAGGGCATCGTCGTGTTCAATACGCCGGGCGCAAATGCAAACGGTGTCAAGGAGCTGGTAATCGCCGGAATGCTGCTTGCCTGCAGGGACATTGCGGGCGGGATCCGCTGGGTGGAACAAAACCGGGAGGATGCTGCGATTGCAAGTATCGCAGAAAAGGAAAAGAAGAATTTTGCAGGCATAGAGCTGGCAGGCAAAAAGCTCGGCATCATCGGGCTGGGGGCGATCGGCGTGAAGGTGGCGAACGCCGCGCGGCATCTGGGCATGGAGGTGCTTGGCTACGATCCGTATGTGTCCGTGGATGCGGCGTGGAATTTAAGCCGGGACGTGCGGCATGTGCTGGATGTGCGGGAAATTTACGGACAATGCGATTTTATTACGATCCATGTGCCCCTTTTGGATTCCACAAAAGGGATGATCGGGAAGGAAGCGGTTTCCGAGATGAAGGACGGCGTGATCCTGCTCAATTTTTCCCGCGACCTTTTGGTGGATGAAAGGGCGGTTTTGGAGGGGATACGGACGGGAAAGGTGCGCCGCTATGTGTCGGATTTTCCCAATCCGGTGACGGCAGGGCAGAAGGGCTGTATCGTGATCCCCCATCTTGGCGCGTCAACGGAGGAGTCGGAGATAAACTGCGCGGCGATGGCGGTGCGCCAGCTGCGGGATTATCTGGAAAACGGCAACATCAAAAACAGCGTGAATTTCCCGGACTGCGATATGGGGGTGTGCGCGAGCGCCAGCCGCGTTGTGGTATTCCATAAAAATATTGCCAACATGATCGCAAAATTTTCGGCGGTCGTGGGCGGGAGCGGCTTAAATATCGCTAATATGATGAACCGTTCAAAGGGCGCGGTGGCGTGCACGATGATGGATCTGGAAAGCGACGCGGACGACGGGATACTGGAACGGTTAGGACAGATCGAAGGGGTGTTCCGGGTGCGGAAGGTCGTGTGACACCTTGAAATCGAATTTATGTAAAAAAGTGTTCGCTAAGACGTACACCTGTGCCGGACGCGTTTGCTGTCAGGCGATCATTTCTTTTCGCAAGAGTGCGCGTAATCGTATAAAAAATCCCTGCCGGTAAGGGTGTATGCCCCGGCAGGGATCTTTGTCTGCGCACTGCGTTTTACCACTGGATGTCAAATCTGGTAACGGAACCGTCTTCCAGATCGCCCAGCGACTTTTTGAGCTTTTCTTCGCTGGCGATAAACGCGCGGTTTGCCAGATCCATATAGCGGATAAAAATATCCTCCACAGCGACGCCCTCTTCTTTGGCAATCGTTTCAAAAACGGGCATCATCCGGTCAAGCTGCACCGAAACCTGCGTTTTTTGCGGGTCAAGGTCGGGCATCGCCTGATTGGCATAGCTGGTGATGCGGTCTAAGAATTGTTTTTCCTGATCGGTCAAAGCCATATGAAATCTCCTTTAAATACGAATGATAAGGATCGGCTCAGCATCCCGCCCGGTCTCAGCGCTGCGCAGCCTTGGGGTCGGCAGGCTTTTGCGTCAGCCTCCACACTCGCTCACAGAGAATTTGGAACAAACGCTGCAGGCTGTCCGAAACGCATTCTGTCCGGTCAAACTCGCCCGGCATACATATGCCGGGAATGCTGAACTGATATATGATAATGTATCTGCTCCATAATAACACTTGCGCAAAGTCCTGTCAAAATGTAAAATAAAAGTATGTACGGCAAACGTACGACAGAAATGACGGGAGGGTATTTGGATGATGACAGATAAATTATACAGGCTGATGGACTGGCCAAGGATTGAGGCTGTGATCTATTCGGAGGAGGATGAACCGCACCGGGTTCTGGGGGCGCGCCGGGAGGGAAAGGCGACGCTGGTGCAGGCTTTTTATCCGGAGGCAGTGTCCATGCGGGTGTGTCTGCCGGATGGACAGACGGTGGAGATGGAGCAGGCGGACGAGGCAGGATTTTATGCGGCGCTGATCGACAGGGCAGAGATCGGGGCGTACCGGCTGCAGGCAGAATTTGCAGACGGGACAAAGGAGACATTTGACGACGCGTACCGTTTCGGACCGGTGATCACAAAAGAGGACACGGCGCGGTTTGCGGCGGGCATCCATTATGAAGCATACCGGATGCTGGGCGCGCACAAAATGACGATCGACGGCGTGGCGGGCGTGCATTTCGCGGTGTGGGCGCCGAACGCGCTGCGGGTAAGCGCCGTAGGCGATTTCAATGGCTGGGACGGCAGGCGGCATCAGATGAGCAGGCTGTGGGACTCCGGCATTTTTGAAATTTTCGTGCCCGGTGCAAAAGAGGGGCAGAATTATAAATTCGAGTTAAAGCTAAAGGGCGGGCTGACCTATTTAAAGGCCGACCCGTATGCGTTCGGGCAGCAGCTCCGCCCGGACACCGCATCCGTGATCCGCGACATCGACGGCTTTTCGTGGGAGGATGAGGGCTGGATTGTAGAACGGGAAAAGAAGGATTTTGAAAAGGAGCCGATGAGCGTTTACGAGATGTATCTGGGTTCCTTTGCAAAGCCGGAGGACGGCAGGCTGTATTATAATTACCGGGAGCTTGCGCCGATGGTCATTTCCTATATAAAGGAGATGGGCTATACCCACGTGGAGCTGATGCCGGTGATGGAGCATCCCTTTGACGGCTCCTGGGGGTATCAGGTGATCGGCTATTATGCGCCCACCGCGCGCTATGGGACGCCGCAGGATTTCATGTTTTTTGTAAACGAGCTCCATAAGGCGGGGATCGGCGTGATCCTGGACTGGGTTCCGGCGCATTTCCCGCGGGATACCTACGGGCTGTCTGCCTTTGACGGGACATGCCTGTATGAGCACAAGGATCCCCGGCAGGGCGCGCATCCGCACTGGGGGACGCTCATTTATAATTACGGCAGGCCGCAGGTAAGCAATTATCTGATCGCGAATGCGCTTTACTGGATCGAGCAGTTCCACGCGGACGGCATCCGGATGGACGCGGTGGCGTCAATGCTGTATCTGGATTACGGCAAAAATGACGGCGAATGGGTTGCCAATATGTACGGCGGCAATGAAAACCTGGAAGCGGTTGAATTTTTAAAGCATACGAACAGCATGATCAAAAAGCGCGGCAGGGGCGCGGTATCCATCGCGGAGGAATCTACCGCGTGGCCGAAGGTGACGGGCAGCTTAAACGACGGCGGGCTTGGATTTTCGATGAAATGGAACATGGGATGGATGAACGATTTTCTGGATTATATGCACTATGATCCGTATTTCCGTTCCTACCATCACAATGAGCTGACGTTTTCGATGGTCTATGCTTACAGCGAGCAGTTTATGCTCGTTTTGTCCCATGACGAGGTCGTTCACGGCAAGGCGTCCATGATCGGGAAGATGCCGGGAGAGGAATCGGAAAAATTTGCGAATCTGCGTGCGGGATACGGCTTTATGATGACCCATCCGGGCAAAAAGCTTCTGTTTATGGGGCAGGATATTGCGGAATATGACGAGTGGAATGAAAACCGCAGCGTGGAATGGGAGCTTTTGAAGGAGAAAAAGCACGACGGTATCCGCCGCTATGTAAAGCGGTTAAATGAGCTTTACAGAAGCTGTCCCGCATTATATGAAAAGGACGGCGGTTGGGACGGCTTTGAGTGGATCGACTGCATCAGCGCCAACGAGTGCAGCCTCTCCTATCTGAGAAAGGGAGAGCGGGAGGAGGATACCCTTCTGGTATGCGTCAATTTTGCCGACGTGGACAGAAAAGACCATGCGGTAGGCGTGCCGTTTGCAGGCAAATATACCGAAATCTTAAACTCCGACGCGGAACAGTTCGGCGGTAAAAACAGAATCAACGAAAAGGTGCTGGAAGCGGACGAAAGACCGGCAAACGGCAGGGAGCTGTCTGTGAGCATTCGTCAGGCGCCGCTGTCTGTCAGCATTTTTTCCTATACGCCTTATACAAAAGAGGAGCAGGAAGCGCGCAGAAGGGCAAAGGAAGAAGCTGCGAAAAAAGCGCAGCCTGCGGCTTCTAAAAGCTCCAAAAGGTGCAGAGCAGGGAAAGGAAAGAAGAAAGCATGAGAATGCCGCTCATCTATGTGAGCCTGCTGTCTAAGACAGCGGTATCAGAGGAAACGATACAGGATGTGGAAAAGCAGCTGGGACTGATCCAGCGGTATTTGGACGAGCTGCCGGACAGGCTTTTAAGCCTCGGGATCCGGGTGGTGCTGGCGCTTGTGATTTTTGCCATCGGAAGCAGGGTCATCAGCCTGATCCGCCGGTTTGTGCGCAGGGGAATGGCAAAGTCCACGGCTTCCGAGGAAGCGGAGGGATTTCTGGATTCGGCGCTGAAGGTGCTTTTGTATGTGATCCTCGTATTTATGATCCTGGGGCTGTTCGGCGTGGATGCGGCGAGCGTGGCGACGGTTATCGGTTCTGTCGGTGTGACGGTGGGACTGGCGATTCAGGGAAGCCTCTCAAACTGCATCGGCGGCATCATGATCCTGATTTTAAAGCCCTTCCGGGTAGGGGACTATATAATAGAAGATACCGGAAAAAATGAAGGGATCGTCCAGCAGATTTCCGTATTTTACACAAAGCTTGCCACCTATGACAATCAGGTTATCCTCATCCCGAACGGCACTCTTGCAAATGCGACGCTGACCAACGTAACGGACGAGCCGGTGCGCCGCGTTGATTTAAAGGTAGGCATTTCCTACAATGCAGACATCCGTACCGCGCGGGCGGTGATCCAGAAAATAGGTATGTCAAATCCGCTGCTGCTTGCGGAGAAAGGGGTTTTGGTCAATGTGGATTCCCTTGCGGACAGCAGCGTGCTCCTTGCGGTCAAATTCTGGGTAAAAAAAGAAGATTACTGGCAGGCGCGCTACGAGATGCTGGAGGCGATCAAGTACGGATTTGATGAAAACGGCATTGAAATCCCGTTCAATCAGCTGGATGTCCATATCCGTAGGGTTTTAAAATAAATGCGAAAAGAGGTTGAAAAACCTTTTGCCGCATTTATTTTTTTACAAAAAAATAGAAAAATTCCGATAATGCGGCGGGGTATAGCAACCCTTCCGCATTATTTTTTACGCATAAAGAAGGAGAGGTGAGAGCATGAGCAAAAAGCCGTATACAAGTTTAACTTTTGAAAAACGCCAAATTATAGAAAATATGGCAAAAAAGAAGCAGACGCCGCAGCGGATTGCAGAAGCGACCGGGGTTCATGTGGCGACTATTTACAGGGAAATGAAACGCGGTCAGACAAAAGACGGATACAGTGCAATCAAAGCACAATGTGAAGTTTTGAGATAATACGGGTCAACAGATCGGCCATTTTATAAAGGTTATATTTTCGGAGTAGGTCAACAGGTTTTCGGTTCAGTTTTTAAGGTGAAAACAGAACAGCGGTGGAGAACACGAACGCTTAAAAAAGTTCCATGAAGGATAACAGGTTTTTTACTTTTAAGGCGAAAGTAAATAAGGTTTGGAAGTTCCCGACAAAAAACAGCCGTCGGATCGCGTGAAAGCCGATTAACAAGAACACGCCCGAAAATATCACCCTTATAAAATGGCCGATTATAGCAAAAATGAAAGGAGCGTGAACCGGTGGACAAAGAAACAGACGCACTTCTGAAAATTGCAAGAGAAAGAGAAAACAAAAAAGATCTTCTGGCTTACCAGAAGTTAAAAGAGATTAGCACCGGAAGAACATATTCGGAAGTACAGGACATTTTAGACAGAATGGGAAAGCAGCTTTCGCGGTGGGTAGGTGCTACACCGTGTCAGCCGAACGAACACGCATTAGATTGGCAGGGCCACAAAGTAACGCCGCCCGTTGATGAGATAACAGGCGGCAGAGGGTAGAAAGGAGCGCGGACCATTGCGAACATTTAAAGAAACTTCAAAGATCGTCGAGGAAGTGGCAAACATAGCGCTGCAGGCAGCAGAAGAAAAAGGGCTGACTTTCCGCGAAGTTCTTTACCTTCCGGAAATGATAGACGCAAGAATAAAAAAGGAGATTGAAAAAAGGGAAGAACCATTCAGGAGAACCCCGCAGCAGTGAAAACCGCGGGGCGCCCGACTATTCGATCGGTTTTAATTGAGAACAAACCTTTTCAGCAGCGGTTACAACGGCCGTTTTGATTGTTTGACCTTCCGTGGTTTCAATATCGGCGTTGTCGAGTTCGTCAATTAAAACTTTCCTGAAATAGTCAAAGACTTCGTAAAGTTCAGGATCTTTTTTCAAAATTACACCCCATTTCACCTTCATATTACCACGAAGGCAGCAGGGGAACCAGAAGAAAGGAGCATTTACAACGAAGATTATTATTTTTAGAAGCCTTCGCAAGTATTCGGAAGACGATTTCAGCACGTTCGCGGCAGCGCTGCACGACGTACCGGGAGCGAAGGCCAACAAAAGAACCTTGACAATAGAAGCGAACGGCCACCGGGTAGAGTTCCGGAACGGTTCGCCCTACGATCCGAAGAACGCCGGACTTCGCGCAGACATAGCGATCCCACATTATGACTACATAACGGCAGGATCGGAATATAACAACGATCCGCGCTTCCGGAATTGTTCTTTTACCCGCGTTCTGGAAATTATGAAAGGGACAGTGAAGCCATGAATAAAACGAACGCTTATTTTATACCGGCCAGGCAGAACGGAAAAACGGAAAGAGAAAGAAAAGTTATTTTCGAGATTACCGGCGACGGCCTGACCGCGGAAGAAGTCGGCAGGATCCGACAGGCAATAAGACACCTTAATTATAAAAGAGGACGACGCAAGGCGCCGCGCCTGTTTTATAGATACAATTTCAACCAAAGAAAGGAGATCTAACAAAATGAGTTTAGTTGACGTATTCGGAAAAGAGGACAGAACCGAAGTGAAGTTTTCACAGTTCTTCGCACTGGTAAAGCAGGCGGCACAGTATGAAACACTTATGAACGCCGTAAATTGTGACGTTCCACACCGGTTTATCAGGGAAACAATGACCGGGAAGAAAGAAGAGGTTCCGGAAATTCCGGAGAAAAAGGAAGCCGTTCTGGGCGTCGTAAAGGTGGACTTCGACGCGGAAGAGTTCAGAAAGATTTTGCAGGAAGCCACCGCAGAGATCGAAGCGAAGTTCGGACCGGCAGAGGGAGAAGCAGAACAGGAGCAGGCAGCCACGGAACAGGAGCGGGAAGCCACAGAACAGGAGCAGGAAAACACGGAAAAGGAACCGCCGGAAGTAACCGCGGAAAGTATTCTGGAAGCGGCAGAGGAAGCCACCTGCAGAAGGTAGAAAGGAGAATGAAACATGGTAGCGGTAGGAATTATTTGTTTTATCGCGGGAGCAGTCGCCGCCACGGTTGGCCTTGTGGCCTTCGGCGTACACCTTGCGAACAAGAATAAACAGTGAAAGCGCTTATGAAATATCCGGGTAGCAAGTGGGGATCCGCGGACTGGATAATTTCACACTTTCCAGAACATCACAGTTATTTAGAACCGTTCTTCGGTTCCGGCGGCGTTTTCTTCAATAAACCACGATCAGACATTGAGACAATAAACGATCTTGACGGCGAAGTGGTAAACCTTTTCAGGCAGATCCGGAACGATCCGGAACGTCTGGCCCGCGAAATATACTTCACACCATATTCACGGGAAGCCTACGAAATGGCATACCAGAAAGAACCGGAAAACGACCTTGAAAAAGCAGTTCTGTTTTACACACGCCTAAACATGGGCCGCGGGTTCAGGACACAGGGCGAGAAAGTAGGGTGGAAACTGGACGTTCAGGGAAGGGAAAAGGCCTACGCGGCCGCGGACTGGTGCAAGATACCGGAAAAGATAATGGAAGCAGCGGAGCGCCTGCGGGGCGTACAGATAGAGAACCGCCCGGCGGTAGAAGTGATCCGGAAGTTCAATTTTGGAAACGTCCTGATCTATTGCGATCCACCCTACGTTCTTTCTACCAGATGCCGGAAACAGTACCGGCATGAAATGACGGACGAGGATCACGAAGTATTACTGGAAGCATTGCTGCAGCACAAAGGCCCGGCAATTATCAGCGGTTATTCTTCGCCGCTATACGAAGAACGCCTGAAAGACTGGTACCGGGAAGAACGGATAAATTACGCACAGAACGCGCAGCAGCGCCGGGAAGTTATATGGTGCAACCAGAAGACAGAGAAGACGGCGCAGCAGTTGACATTATTTTGAAAGGAAAACGGCAAATGAAAAGAAAATATGGCGTTGTAGATTACCTGCGGAAGCATTACCCACCACCGGAAGGATCCGGAGAAGTGGAAGTGGAGTTCTTAGAAGGCTACGACAGCATAGAAGGACCAGACGGATCAATGGGCTTTGGTGTATTTGTTCCGACAGAAGAAAAGATCTATATTGCCGACGACTTACCGGGCGGCGAAGAAAGCATGATCGAAACCGTGGCCCACGAATGGAAACACTGGCTTCAATATTGCAACGACGAAGCATACGACGAAGAGGAAGCGGAAGACTTCGCCCGGCGGATTGTAGAAGAATTTTTATAAGAAAAGGAGATCAAACCATGAGCAACAACAATTACGACGCATTTAGAACCTTTATCGAAGGACGTTTCGGCTTCGGGGGGGGCAGAGCATGAAGAAAGAAGGACAGAAGGCGCCTTCTATTGACGACCTGAAAGAAGCGGGATCCGAAGAAGAGTTCAAAGCCCGCCTGAAAGAAGGGCAGGCGTTCAGATTAAAAGAAAAGGCCGGGTTCCATGTAATAAGCATTGACGAGAACCGGCCGCCACTGGTGCAGGTGGTAGGGGATAGCGATCTGATCGCGCAAATGTTGGCGTTTGCAATTTCGGAGATTATCGAAAACAGCGTGAAAAATGGAGTTCCGCGCGAACAGGCCGAAGGAATGTTCCGGATCGCTTTAGAACTTGGAATAGCAACTTCGAGAAATTAGCAGGAAGGGAGAACACAGCATGAAAGGAAAAATGAACTTGCCTTTGAAAGAGTTTTTAACCTTAGTAGGACCGGCGCAGGTTTTACACATTATCGAAGAAGGCGAAACAGAACCGGCCTTCAAAGATAGATCCGTAAAAATAAGAGATCACGAAGAATTACTGGATCGCGAAGTGAAATTCATTCAGCCGGCAGCAGATACAGAGAACGCCGGAAGGTATATCTTCAAGATCTGGATCTATCCGGTGGCCGCATGATTACGGTAAAAGATTTTCTGGAAAAGATAACGAACCCGGACCGGATCAAGATCGTAAAGGGCGAAGAAGTCCTTTTCGCAGGTTACAAGGGCGCCTTAGTTCATGAAGGCGCCGCGGACCTTTCACCGGACATTCTGGAAGCGGAAATGGTATCTTTCAGAATAGATCCGGAGATCCGGGCGAAGGACTGGAAGGCGCGCGGCCTTATAGCCCCGATCGAACCGGAACAGGCGCCGGACTACAAGTTTTCAGATCTGGAAATGAAACTGTATTACAAAATCTGTATTTAGAAGGTGAAAACATGAAAAGCCTTATAGGTTGGGCCATGTTGGCCGGACTACTATTCACGACCGCGATCGCGATAATTGCACTTGTAGTTTTAACAATCATGAACATAGCGGAGTGGTTGAAAATGAGAAAATGAGAAAAGAAAGCGAATGTGAATTTTGCGAACTATGCCGGGAATTTTACGAAGGAAAGAAGAAGGAATGTAAAGGCCCGGAGCATTGCAAAGATTATAACTATTTTCTGGCCGGGAAATGCGCAGCATTAGAAGGCCAGTGGTAACAATGAAGGGAGATCTAACCATGGCACAATTAAGTAAAGCCCTATTCAGTAGCACAAAGGAAGACTGGGCGACACCACAGGACTTTTTCGACAAACTGGACGAAGAGTTTCACTTCGATCTGGATCCTTGCGCAGACGCAGAAAACGCGAAGTGCAAGGAATATTTCACAAAAGAGGAAAACGGACTTTTGAAGGATTGGGGCGGCCGTCGTGTCTTCTGCAATCCACCATACGGCCGAAAATCAACGGGCGAATGGATCCAGAAGTGTTACGAAGAAGCGAAGAAACCCGGAACGGTTGTCGTTGCACTTATTCCGGCGCGCACTGACACAAGGTTTTTTCACGATTACATATACCACAAAGCGGAAATTCGCTTCATTAAAGGCCGCCTGAAATTCGGCGGCTGCAAAGACGCGGCGCCGTTCCCGTCTATGGTGGTTATTTTCGGAAAGGAAAAAGAACATGAAGAGACAGAACACGCCGGCAGCAGAGGAACCGGCAAAGAAGAAGCGTAGACGCAGGGCCACAGATCCAAAAACGGGCCTTACCGTATTCGAGCCGAACACGGTTTATTTTAATGATTATCTAGAAACATACATAGGCGCAAAATGGCAGGCGATAAAAAACAGCCTTTACGACGCAGGTTATCAGGCCTTAGAAGTAAGCCGGTACCGTGACGGCCTTCTGGACGACTTCAACCGTATTTGTGCCAAAAATAACTATCACGGCATTGTTTAAGAGACAGAAAGGAGATCTAACCATGAGCGACGTTGTAAAACGCGACCTTTACGGACTTATCGACAAGGAACTGGAAGCAGCAAACCAGAAGTTCCCGCTTTTTAATTCCATACATGAAGCCTTCGCGGTAATTCTGGAAGAAGCAGAGGAAGCAAAGGAAGAAGCGGGAAACCTTGATATTTTAATGAATAATTTCTGGATCGGCGTAAAAGAAAACCACGATCCGGAAGCACTGCACGAAGAATTAACAGGCATTTATAAAACGGCCCTTGATCTGGCCGTGGAAGCGATACAAACCGCAGCAATGGCCCGAAAAGGCATTATTAGCAGTATAGACCTTCGGGCCGTGGATCAATGCTTATCAGAGACAGAAAGGCGGGGCGAATTATGAACCAGAGAAAAGCGATCGAAGCAGCACTGGCAGAAATGGGGATCACGAATGAAACGCAGCTAAACGACGCGATCCGAAATATGAAGCCGCTTAACTTATCCTTAATGGCAGACCGGCCGCAGGAAAGGAAGGCGAGTTAATGGACCTTAACGGAAATCAGGTAATAGCCGTAGATTTTGACGGGACACTTTGCAAGCAGGCGTGGCCGGAGATTGGAGAGGAAAACAAGATCCTGATCGAACACCTGAAAGAACAGCAGGCAGCAGGCGCCCGCCTGATCTTATGGACAAACAGAGAAGGCGACCTTCTGGAAGAAGCGGTGGAGTGGTGCAAGGCCCACGGCCTGACATTCGACACGGTAAACGCAAACCTTCCGGAACTGATCGACCTATACAAGAACGACTGCAGGAAGATAAACGCAGACATTTACATAGACGACAAGGCAGTAAACCCGGTTCCGTACAGACACGCGGCCGGAATGTTCGGTTTTAACCCATACGCAAACCCGATCGACAAGGCAGAATTTGAGAAAAGGAGATCTAACCATGTGGAAAAGAATTAAAAGAGCGATCAGGATCGTAAGAAGAAACAGCAAGGCCAGAAGACAGAGAAAGAGAACAAGCGAAATTCTTCTGGCAATATTCACCCTGACAAATTGCGAGACACTGCAAGAGTTGGAATATCACGCCGGATATTATGCAGGAACCGCGGATCAGGCGGCAGCAGTCGGAGAGATAACCAGAGAACAACGCGGCCAGATCTTACGGGTTCTTCACTATATCAGCGCGGGGGAACGTGAAAGACTTGAAAATGAGTAACAAAAAAACGGGCTTGAAAGGCGGGGGCCTTTTCAAGTCCGTTCATTGGAAATCTAACCTAAAATCATTATACCAAAAAGGCGGGAAAAGTCAATGAAAAAGACGCATGAGAAAAGCCGTATTTACACGGTAACGGGAACAGCGAGACTAAAGAACCTTGAAAATGTAGTTTTACAGATAGAAGCAACCGGGCAGAGGAACGGCGACGGTTTTATATATTTAGTCGAAAGCGTGGCCGCGGAAGACTACGACCGTACAACAGCAGAAGGCCGGGCTGCAGCAGCAGAAAAGGAACTGGAAGAGTACAAGAAGGAACTTTTCGAGACAACGGACAACCTGAACGCAGAAAAAGAAGCATTGGAAGAATTACTGGAACAGGAGCGAGACGCGGGCGGCAATTATAGAAGGAAACTTGACGAAGCGGCGCAGGAAAACGCAGAACTTCGCAAGGCCCTTATAGAGTGCCGCCGGATCTTCGGAGAATTACCGCCGGAAATAGAAAGATTACTGAATAACGAAGAAGGAGAAAAAGACAATGGTTACACTTGCACAATTTAGAGAAATTACAGAAGGGCTTCCGGGAGATTTTGAGATCCGGATCGAAGCGTGTTTCACGCCAGAGGGAAACAAGACGGCGCCGTGTTTTGAAATGATGTATTCCAAAGGAACGAAGGAAGTTGTTCTTCTTCCGGAAGCGGTGCATATTAGCGACGGCGAAACAGGCCTGACAGTAAAGCGCGAAGAAAAGCCACGAAAGGCAATAACAAAATAAAGAACAAATGTTCTATTAAATGAAAGCCCGGACGCAAAATAGAAGCGGCCGGGCAATTCAGCAGCAGGAAGAAAACGGCAGCAGTCGAACAGACTTTCTTCTTATATATAAAGTATTTTCCTTTACCGTCCTTGTAATGGGTATTAGCAAATCGACGAAGTATATTTTTATATTTTAAGATCTGGATCCGTAGAGGAAGGAGAGAAGGGAAAGGCGGGGGAACATGAAAAGAAAGACATTCGATAATTACGACTATGAAGAAGCGTTCCCGGTGGAACTGGATCGCGACATACAGAAAAAAGCAAGAAAGAATTTTGAGAAGGAACACCCGCTGCAGGTTCCGGACTATGAAGAACAGTGGAAAGAGCAGCAAGAGAAATTAAAAGAATGGGAACTGGAACGGCTACTGAAAGAAGGGAAAGTGGAAAGCCTTTACAGAACCACCACCACGAAGGCGAAGAACCTTCAAAGCGGATCGGAATTACTGGAAGCGCAGATCTACCCGTCATTTTGTAACAAAGCGGACGTTCCACACACAAAGAAGGGCAGAGAAAGCAAGCCTTCACAAAAAAATCTGAATGACAAAAATTCAAGGCGCTATTTTATACGCCTTGCAAATATAAATTTCGGCGAAAACGATCTATGGTGTACGTTCACATGGGACAAAGAACACATTCCGGCAGACGAAGCAGCAGCCGATCGAGATATAGCAAACTTTATTCGCAAAATAAATTACAGACAGAAAAAGGCAGGCCGGGAGAATATCAAGTATTTAATTATTCCAGTGGTAGACGGAGCAGAACACCCACACGTCCACATTATCATGACAGGACAGGGGATAAACCGAGACGAATTAGAAGGATTGTGGACAAAAGGGGAAAGATCCAACACCCGCCGCATAAAGCCAGACAAAGACTTTCTTCTTTCGGGCGTTGCTACATACATGATGAACAACAGGAAGGGGAAGAGAAAATGGAGAGGTTCAAAGAACCTTGTAAAACCGAAAGAGCCTACCAGAAGTTATTCAAAGTTCAAAAAAAGGACCGTTGAGCGCATGGCCCACGATTACGAAACATTAAAAGCCGAAATGGAAAAGGCCTATCCGGGTTATAAATTCCTTGACGCCGAAGTGAAATACAACGGAGTTACGGCGGCCTTTTACATATATGCCCGCATGGTGCGGAATTGAAACGAAGGGAGAAAAGAAAAATGAACCTTGCAAACATGAAACGTTCCGAGACAACGGAACAGATCGGCCTTATAAACTGGGCCAGAGCAAACGAAGAATATGTTCCAGAATTAAGACTTCTTCACCACATACCGAACGAAGGGATCCGGACAAATGGGCCGGTATTGAAAGCGGCAGGAATGAAAGCGGGCGTTCCGGATCTGTCTTTGCCGGTTCCGCGCCGTGGCTTTCATGGTCTGTATATCGAAATGAAATTCGGGAAAGGGAAGACCACAAAAGCACAAGAAGAGTTTATGGCGCTTCTTCGGGAGCAGGGCTACAAAACGGCGGTGGCATACGGAGCAGAACAGGCCCGCGAAGTGATCCGGCATTATCTGGCCCGCGGGGAAGGGTTTGATCTGGTGAATTGCGAAGAAGCCGTGAAAATGTTCGGACGTTGCGAAGGCGTACCGGCAGCGTGGGCGCCATGCCAGAAATGTGAATTTTTCAAAGAGAGAAAGAAAGGGGAATAGTTATGTTTTTCAAAACGTCGGTATTAAAAAGATTATTCAAAGACGCATACAAAGGCGCAGGCCTTACAGTCGGACACATGACAGATCCGGAAGACGAAGAAGTGGACGGCTATTATATTTCTTCCGGTTGGTGGGTGATCTGGTTCAACAACTGGACATTCCCGAAAGAAGCGAAGGCTGCAATTATTGAATTATGCGGCGAACTTCCACAGCCGGGCGAAGTATTCAAAGCCATAGACGGCGCAGGGAACCAGTACGAAATCGAACAGAAAGAGATCTTCAACCTTCCGGCAGCGTTTGAGCGCGCAAAGGTAAAGTTTAGAACTACAAACATTTTGCAGCAGCAGGGCGACAAGATAGTGAGGATCCTGCAGGAAGAAGAAGGGAAGACAGTAAAAGCAGTTTTAGAACTGTTCTTCAATCTGATTAGCAGAAAAGCCATTGACTACGATAACGGCGAATATGATCCGATCGGGCCAGTGGCGACAAGCAAAGAAAGCCCGTTTCTGTACTGGGGGAACAATTATTGTTATTTAATGGCAGCAGTAAGGACGACGGACGACGAAGACGTGAAAGCATTCTGGGAATACTTGGAGAAGATCGCGATCATTTAGCACGAAAGGGGGCCGCTTCGGTTGGCGCACACGATAGACGAAGATACAAAGAAAATAGTAAAAGCGATCGTTCATGGCGATCAGAAGCGGCAGAGCAGGCGCAGGGCGGGCAAACATACAGACTTCGACAGAAAGGCAGCGGAAGCGATAAAGGAAGCAAAAAAGGAATTGCCACTGGAAGGAACAGATCCAGAGGTCCGGCGCCACATTATCGACAAACTATACACAAGCCTGTTATATAACACACCTTGGGAGTTGTTAGGGGAAACGTATTGTTGCCGCCGGTTGTTCTACGAATACCGGAAGGAGTTCTGTTATCTGATAGCGGTACACATGGAGATCATAGAACCAGAAGGCGGCAGCAGGCAGCAGGCGCCCGGAAAGTAGGTCAGAAAAGGCCGGCGCCGTTGGATAGAATGAAAGAAGGTGAACGAATGGCGAAAGAATGGACAAACGGTTTCTATACGTCGAAGGAGTGGAGAAAGACACGCGACGCATATTATCGGATCCAGTGCGGCAGGTGTGAACGTTGCATGGCCGAAGTTCTGGCCGGAGCGCGAAGGGTTGAAGACATCAACCCCGGAATAATTGTTCACCACAAAAAAGAATTAACGCCGGAGAACATAAACGATCCGGCGGTGGCGCTGTCCTTTGATAACTTAGAGCTGTTATGTGATGAACACCACAACAGGCAGCACAAGGCGAAGGCGAAGCGCTACACGTTCGACGCAAAAGGAAATTTGATCGAAAGCAAATAAAAAATATTTTTCCATTCCACGAACCCCACCCCCCGGTATTTCTTTTTCGGGCCTTCCAAAGAGAACCGAGGGAGTGAGGTCAAAAAAACTCTGCAAGTCGCGCGCACATAGAAGGGGGGTTAAAATATGCCAGAAAATACGACGACAACGAAAAACAAACCACAAAAAAGAACTAATTATCTGACAGAAGGAAGGATAAAGAAAGAGAAAGCAAAACTTTCTGAAATGTTCGCGGGGATCGAAGACGAGGACCGGCGAACCCTTGTAAATTCAGTGATTGACGAAGCGGCCTTCCTGAAAGTCGCACTTCTGCAGGCCAAAACAGAATTGAAAAAAGAAGGACTGACAACCGAAACGAAAAACGCTTCGCAGAAATTCATAAAAGCCCACCCTTCAACGGCAATTTATGAAAAATACGCGCGGCAATATACCCAAATTATTAACCAGTTGATCGAATATTTACCGCCAAAAGAGAAGAAAAAAGTTTCAAAATTGGCGGCGCTTCGTGATGAATAAGCAGGCACATAATTATATTTTTGAATACCACGACGCGATCACGTCGGGGCGTATTCGGGCCGGTAAATGGATCAAAGCGATCTATAAAATTCTGGTTGAGGGTATCAAGAACGGGGAATGGGTTTTCGACCAAAAGAAGGCCAACAAGGCGATCAAGTTCATAGAAAACTACTGTCACCATTCGGAAGGCAGAAACGACCTTCTAAAGTTGGAATTGTGGCAGAAAGCGATCGTTTCCGCGATCTTCGGTATTCTGGACAAAAACACCGGGTACCGGCAATTCAGGGAAGTTTTTCTGGTGGTTGCAAGAAAGAACGGTAAAACCCTATTCGCCGCCGCGATCATGGCATACATGGCATATATAGACGGAGAATACGGCGCGAAACTGTACTGTCTGGCCCCAAAATTGGAACAGGCCGATCTTGCATACGACGCATTTTATCAGATTGTGCAGCAGGACGAAGAACTTTCCGAGATTAGCAAGAAGCGCCGTTCGGATATTTATATTCAGGAGTTCAACACGACCATAAAGAAGATCGCGTTCAACTCTAAAAAGTCCGACGGTTTCAACCCGCATTTTGTACTAAACGACGAAATGGACGCGTGGCCGGGCGATCAGGGCTTGAAACAATACGACGTTATGGCGTCGGCACTGGGAGCCAGAAAACAACCGCTTATTTTGTCAACGTCAACGGCGGGTTATGAGAACGACGGAATTTACGACGAACTTATGAAGCGATCAACGGCGTTCCTGAAAGGCAGAGGAAAGGGCGACACAGAAAAACGCCTTCTTCCGTTCCTGTTTATCATTGACGACGTGGAGAAGTGGGACACCCGCGAAGAATTAGAGAAGTCAAACCCGAACTTGGGCGTTTCCGTATCGTGGGAATACTACGAAGACAAGATCGCCGTTGCAAAGAAATCACTTGCAGCAAAAGCGGAGTTCTTGACGAAGTTTTGTAACATCAAACAAAATTCTTCGATTGCATGGCTTGACTATGTGGACGTAGAAAGGGCAGCAGGACAGCACTTCACCCTTGAAGACTTCCGCGGGTGCTATTGCGTGGCAGGAATTGACCTTTCCAGAACGACGGACCTTACGGCCGCTTCGCTCATTATCGAAAAGGACGGGAAGAACTATGTTATTACAAAATTCTTCATGCCGCGGGAACGCTTCAAAGTGGCGATCAACGAAGAAAATGTTCCGTACAACATTTTTGAACAGCAAGGCTTCTTGAAAATATCCGGAGAACATCAGGTGGACTACAAAGACGTGTTTAACTGGTTTATTGAACTTGTAAAGGTTTACAAGATCAAACCGTTAAAAGTAGGCTATGACCGTTATTGTGCGGGCTATCTGGTGCAGGAAATGAAAGAAGCGGGCTTCCACATGGACGACGTATATCAGGGAACAAACCTTACACCGGTATTACATACCTTTGAAGGCGACTTGAAAGACGGGGCGTACTGTCTGGGCGAAAACAATCTTCTTCGCGCGCACCTTCTGAACGTGGCCGTTGATATTAACATAAACGACAGCCGCATGAAGCCGGTAAAACTGGAAAAGCGCGCACACATAGACGGCGCCGTGTCAATCTTCGACGCGTTGACCGTGAAAATGAAATTCCACAAAGAGATCGGGAGACAACTTACAAACGCAGCGTAAAAAGAGGGCTTCGGCCTTCTTTTTTGCCGCCTGAAAGTAGGTCAGAATTTCACGATCTTTTTTTGTACGATTGAAGCATGGAAATTTAACCGGAATTACAGGACGAAGAACAGGGGGTGAAGACAAACGGGAATTATAAAAGATTTTTTGAATTATAGGCGTTTCAAGTATAGCCCGATCTTCACGATCCGCGGTGAATATTCAGCCGGGGGCGGTCTGGACGATAGCGACATTATAGGATCTATCGAAAATTGCATAGCGGTAAACGTGGCGAAATTAACGCCGCAGGTTATGAGAAAAGACGCCCGCGGAATGACAATAAAAGACGACTATCTGGCCCGCCTTCTTTCTTTGAGGTGGGCGCCGGAGCTATCAGCATACGACGCACTTTACAAAATGGCGGCGACACTGGTTAGAAAGTCAAACGCCTTCGCGGCGGTGATGTATAACGAGGACTTCACGAAGGTAAAACAGATCGTACCGCTTACGGTGTCTTCCTTCCGGATCTATGAAGACGACGACGGAAATATTTTATTCCGGTTCACTTGGGACTACGACGGGAAAACGTATGTATTGCCATATCAGAGCGTGATCCATATTCGCGCCCGGTTCAGTAAAAAACGCTTTATAGGTACACCGCCGGATCAGGCGATACAGACAACCCTTGAATTACTGGACGCCACCGGGCAAGCCTTGAAAAATACCGTGAAAAATTCGGCAAACTTAAAAGGCTACCTGAAATACAACAACTTCGCAGACGAAGACGAACTGAAAAAGAAAGTTCAGGAGTTTCAGGCGGCATACATGAGCGCCGAAAACGACGGCGGCATAGGCGGCCTTGATAATACAATGGAGTTTCACGAAATCACGCAGAGAACGCCGAACATTCCGACGATACAAAGCCAGTATTTACGTGACAACCTATACCGCTATTACAACGTAAACGAAAACATTTTAATGTCAAAGTTCACAGAAGCGGAGTGGAACGCCTTTTATGAAAGCGTGATCGAGCCGATCGCCCTGCAGTTATCCCTTGAATTTACTTTCAAGTTATTAACGGAGCGCGAACGCGGCTTCGGAAACAAAATCATTTTCACTTCTAACCGGCTGCAATACGCGACGTTACAGACAAGAGCCACGATCGGTTCTACCCTGTACGACCGCGGAATTATCACGATCAACGAATACAGGGAACTAATGTATTATGAGCCGATCGAAGACGGTGACGTGAGAATGGTAAGTCTGAACTATGTAAAGGCAGACGATCAAAGCCTTTACCAGACAGGACAGGCAAACGGCGGCGCAGGTCCCGGATCCGGATCCGAAGAACCGCCGGCAGCAGGTGAAGGGCAGCAGGCGGCGACGGCAATTCAAATTTTGAAAATGTTCGTGCCGGTGATTATGAAAGGCGGTGAAAAAAGAAATGCCAACACTTAAAGGTTTTACTTTCAAAAATCAAACGGAGACAAGCGCGGATCTGTATTTCTACGGTGACATTGTTTCCGACTGGTGGGGAGCATGGCAAGACGAAGACCAGTACCCGGACGCGATCAAGAATTTCCTTTCGGAGCAGGAAGGAAAAGATCTGAACGTTTACGTTAATTCCGGCGGCGGTTCCGTATTTGCCGGGATCGCGATCTATAACATGATTAAGCGCCACGCAGCAAAAGCGAACGTGAAAGTCTATGTTGACGGTCTGGCCGGTTCAATCGCTTCGATCCTTGCGTTCGCAGGAAGCGAACCACCGGAAATTCCTTCAAACGCCTTCTTGATGATCCATAACCCGTGGAGTTATTGCGAAGGCAACGCGGAAGATATGCGAAAAATGGCCGACGATCTGGACCAGATCAAAACCGGAATTTTGAACATATACGCCGAACACCTGAAAGAAGGTATAACAATCGACCAGATCGAAGCGTTAATGGACGCCGAAAGTTGGTTAAATGGGGAAAAAGCCGCGGAATATTTCGAGGTAAAGACCACGGAAGCGAAGGAATACGCGGCAGCAGTCGGGGACTACATGAAGAAAGCCCGCTGCAAGGTCCCGGAAAAATTAAAAATTGCAAAGGACGGACACGATCCGGAGCAGCAGGCGGCAGAAGAAGCGGCCGCGAGAAAAAGACAAGAGATCCGCGATCTTACTGTCAAAGCAATTATGGAAGGAGAATAAAGCATGAAGTATGAAGATCTTGTAAAAATGAGCGTCAAAGAATTAAAAGATCGCCTGAAAGACCTGAACACACAGGCGCAGGCGGCAGCAGGAAAAGACCTTGACGCGCTTCTGGAAGAAGCAACCACGATCACAGGTATTCTGGACGACGTAAAGAACCGCGAGAAGTTGGCCGGTATCGCAAAAGACGCAGAAGGCGGCGCAGAGCCGACCGGCGGCGAAAAAGGCGAGGAAGTGAAGGACAAGGCCAGAGAGGAACGCGGCCAGAACATCAAAGACGGAAAGGCGGTTAAGTTTTCCACAAAGAAAACCTTCGGCGTAAAGAACGCCCTTTCTGTCAGCCAGACCGTAACACCGACACACAGCGCGGCAGATGTGAAAGAAACCTTTAACGACGTTTCTTCCCTTGTGGATCGCGTAACGTCTATCCCGTTAAACGGCGGCGAGACATACCAGAGGGGCTATGTTAAGTCCTACGGCGACGGAGCAGGCGGCACCGCAGAAGGCGGCGACTACAACGCAACAGAACCCGTTTTCGGCTATGTAACGATCGAGAAACAGAAGATCACCGCATACACCGAGGAACCGGAAGAAATGATTAAACTTCCGAACGCAGACTATGACGGCGTAGTGGAAGGATCCGTAACAAAGGCGATCCGTAGATACATGAGCCGCCAGATCTTGATCGGTGACGGAACTTCCGGAAAGTTCAAGGGAATTTTCCACAACCCGACAGAGACAAAAGATCAGGTTATCGATCCGGCAACCGATCTTTCTATGACCGCAGTTGACGACGGAACACTGGACGAAATTATTTATTCTTTCGGCGGCGACGAGGACGTGGAAGACGCTGCAGTTCTGGTTCTGAACAAAAAGGACCTGAAAGCCTTCGCGAAACTTCGCGACAAGCAGGGAAGAAAGGTTTATACCATTGTGAACCATGGAAACACCGGCACGATCGACGGTGTACCGTATGTTATCAATTCCGCTTGTGGAGCAGTCACAGACGCACAGACAAAGGCGATCGTTTACTGCATGGCATACGGACCGTTAAGCAACTACGAAATGGCGATCTTTTCTGACATTGACGCCAGAAAGTCCCTTGATTATAAGTTCAAGCAGGGACAGATCGCATACCGCGCGGACATTTTCGCGGGCGGTGCCGTAGCGGCCCACAATGGCTTCATCAGAGTAAAACGCCCGGCGTCAGCGTAAGCAATAACAGGAAAGGCGGCTTCTTATGACGATTGACGAGTTAAAGGCGGCCGCAAAGTTACGAACACGGAAAATGTCAACGGACGAACTGGACGAAGACGTTTTCCGTTACGTTGACTTTGTACTGGCAGACCTGAAAAGAATAGGTGTCGCGGAAGAATACCTGAAAGCCCCGGAAGATCCGTTGATAATTGAAGCCGTTCTAACTTATGTCAAGGCAAATTATAGCATGGACGCAAACCACGAACGGTTAATGAACAGTTACAACATGATCTTAACCAAAATAAAAGGCGGTGAGTACAGATCGACGCAGTAATAACATTGATAGATCAGGGAGAAACCCGCGAAGAAGACGTGAAAGCGAAGGTTTTCGCAACGGTGAACCCGATCGGCCGTGACGAATACGCGGCAGCAGGTGAAAAGGGAATGAAGGCCCGCTATATGTTTGAGGTTTTCGCGAACGAATACACCGGTCAAGACGTCGTTCTGTACGGTTCGGAGCGCTTGACGGTGTACCGGACGTATGGCCCGAAAGCAAACGACAAGATCGAAGTGTACGCAGGGCAGAGAGTAGGGAACAGATAGTGGGTATAAAGGTTAGTGAACTTGCGCAGGAATTGGCGCAGGGGCTTAGCGAGTATTCGCAGGAAGTAGCGGACGCGATCAAAAAAGCAACCGACGAAGTGGCCGAAGAAGCCGTTCAGGAGTTGAAAAGCACAAGCCCGGTTTTAACTGGTTCTTATGCGAAGGGGTGGGCCAAAAAGAACACTTACGAAAGCAAGAGTTCCAAACGAAACACGGTTTACAACAAGACTGATTATCAGTTGACACACCTTCTTGAAAAAGGACACGTCGGCCGCGACGGACGCAGAGTAAAAGCGATCGAACATATTCGCCCGGTAGAGGAAAAAGCCGCGGCAGAGTTTGAAGACAAAGTGAAAGGAGCGATCGGAAGGTGACGACGTTTGAAGAGATCATAAAACGCGCCGAAGGGTTAGGCCTTCCGATTGCGCGAAATCAGTTCACAGCAACAAATAAAAAACCGGTACCGGATCCCCCGTTTCTTGTGTACCTTTCCGCGGAAAGGCAGCGGGGCGACGATACCAAAAACCGGATCCGTGAGATTGAAGGATCACTGGAACTTTACACAGAGAGAAAAGCAGATCCGGATCTGGAAAAGCAGATCGAAGAAACGGTTTTGTTCGACGTTGAGTTTCGGAAGTATCAAGCACAGATACCACAGGAAGACACAACACAGACGGCCTACGACTTCACGATCACACAGAAAAAATGAAAGGAGAACAGAGCATGGAAAGAATAATTCTTGGAAGCGCTGATGTGTATATTCAGGCCTTCGACGGTTCGACCGTTCCGGTGACTGCAGATATTTGCAAGCCTGAAAATTTAATGGCCTATATTTCCGGTGGCGCGTCCGTGGAATACAAACCTTCTTTCTACACCGCAAAGGACGACACTGGAAAGAAGAGCAAAACGATCGTAACAGAAGAGGAAGTAACCCTGAAAACAGGAATTATGACCTTTGACGGAAACAAGTTCAAATACCTTTGTGACACCGCCAGAGTTACAGAAGACAAGGCGAAGAAGCGCCGCACCGTAAAGATCGGCGGTATCGACAACAGACAGGGCGCGCGCTATGTTATCTGCCTTCACCACAAAGACGCAGTGGACGGCGATATTTGGGTAATGATCGTCGGAAACAATCAGGCAGGCTTCACAATTTCTTTCGAGAAAGACAAAGAAACCGTTGTGGACGAAGAGATCACGGCCCTTCCTATGGACGAAGAAGGAACCCTTCTTATGTACGAAGAGGAAATGACAGAGAGCGAAGCAGCAGCAGTATAAAAGCAAAACCATAACGGCAGGGCGGCGGGTACGCCTTGCCGTTATTTAGTAGAAAGGAGAAATTAGCGTGGCGAATTTAAGTTTTGATTTTAACAAGGTGAAGCGTTCCTTCATGACCGTAACACTGAAAGACAATAGAAAACTGATCGTGAAAATGCCTATGAAAAAGACGTTTGAAAAACTGTCAGCGCTGCAGGAAATGGACACGGACAGCATGACGGCAGAAGACGCCATGGACACACTGGGCGGCCTTTGCGCCGAAATTCTTTCCCACAATATGACCGGGGAGCAGGTGACGACGAAAGAGATCACGGACGATTACGACACCGAGGAAATGGAAGCGCTGATCGACGCTTACATGGAGTTCGCGGGCGGCGTAAAGAATAACCCAAACTAAAGATCCCCTTCTATCCCGGCGGGGATAACGAAGGGGTGTACTATAAAACACTCACACGCGGCGAAAAACTGGTGATTGACTACACCGGTTTGAATATATGGCAGGTGCAAGAACTGGACCTTGATCTATACCTTTTCTTCATGCGCGAAGCGTTTATTCATGAAATGAACCAGACAAAGGAAGGCAGAAAATACCTTGAAAATTGTTGGCGAATTTCACAAACAGAACCGGACCGAAAGGCCATTCGCGAGAAGTTCAAACGAAGGGGTGGTGAATAGCAGGTGGCAGCAAGCACAATAAAAGGAATTACCATTGAGATCGGCGGCGACACTACGAAATTAGATAAAGCCCTTTCGGGTGTCAATAAACAGTCGCGCGATCTGCAGAAAGAATTAAAAGAAGTCGAAAAGGGCCTGAAACTGGATCCGAAAAATACGGAACTTCTGGCACAGAAACAGACACTTTTAAAAGAAGCCGTGGCCGCTACTTCTGAAAAACTGGACGTTTTGAAGTCAGCAGAAGCACAGGTTCAGAAGCAGTTTGAAAACGGCGAAGTGTCGGAAGAACAGTACCGGGCATTACAAAGAGAAATCATAAAGACAGAAGCGGATCTGAAAAACCTGAAAACGGCAGCAGAGGACAGCAATTCAACACTTGAAAAGGCAGGGGAGATCGCCGGAAAGATTGGCAAAAAGTCCGAAGCACTGGGAAAGAAACTTCTTCCGGTGACGGGAGCAATCGCAGGGATCGGGACCGCTTCGATCGCGGCATTTAATGAATTAGACGCCGGTTACGATACGATCATAACGAAAACGGGCGCTTCCGGGGAAGCGTTGGACGGCTTGCAAGACAGCATGGACGCCGTTTTTACTTCACTTCCAACAGAAGCGGAAACGGCCGGAATTGCGATCGGAGAGGTAAACACCCGCTTCGGATCTACCGGAAAAGAACTTGAAGACCTTTCTTCAAAATTCATTCAGTTTTCGGAGATCAACGGAACGGACTTAAACGGCGCGATCGACAGCGTAGACGCCATTATGACGAAATTCGGCGTTGACAGCAGCCACACCGGCGAAGTGTTGGGCCTTCTTACAAAAGCAGGACAAGACACGGGAATTTCCATGGACACGCTGCAGAATACATTACAGACCAACGGCGCCACATTAAAGGAAATGGGCCTTGATCTCACGTCTTCGGTAAATTTACTTGCACAGTTTGAAGCGAACGGCGTGGACGCCACAACAGCGCTTGCAGGATTGAAGAAGGCGCAGCAGAACGCGACAGCGGACGGAAAGGACCTAAAAGACGCACTGGGCGAAACAATCGAGAAGATCAAAAACGCAAGCAGCGAAACAGACGCACTGCAGGCAGCGACGGAGTTATTCGGAAAGAAGGGCGCCGCCGAAATGACGCAGGCGATCAGAGAAGGCCGCCTTTCTATCGACGATCTTTCCGGTGCCTTATCAGATTACGGAAACGTAGTCGAAGACACATTCAACGCGACACTGGATCCGCCAGATCAAGCAAAAGTCGCGCTTAACAATTTGAAAGTAGCAGGCGCAGATCTTGGAAATACCTTAATGCAGACAGCAACGCCAGCTCTGGAACGCGTGGTGAAAAAGGTAAAAGCCTTTTCACAGTGGTTTAAGAACCTGAACGACACGCAGAAGGAAACGATCGTAAAGATTGGCGCGGTAGTGGCAGCGATCGGGCCGGCTTTAATTATTTTCGGGAAACTTTCTTCGGGAGTATCGAAGGCGATCGGGGCATTTTCTAAAATATCGGGCGTATTCAAGGCGGCAGGAACGGCCGGGAAAGGCTTGTGGGCTATTTTATCAGCAAACCCGATCGGGGCCGTTGTCGCGGCCGTGGTGGCGCTTGTGGCGGGCTTCGTATTGATGTATAAGAAGTGCGACTGGTTCCGCGAAATGGTAGATAAAGCCTTTGCAGAGATCAAAAAGAGCGTTTCGGAAACAATCGAGAAAATAAAACCGATCTTGCAGCAGTTAGGCGAAAGTTTCAAAAATTTAATGGAAAAATTGAAGCCTGTATTCCAGTTTTTCACGACCTACGTTATGGCGGTGATACAGGGCGCACTTTCAGCAGTAGCGCCGATCATTTCGGCTGTGAAAAATGCGATCGACTTTGTAAGTAACATTATTAGCGCATTTATGGCACTATTCCGGGGCGATCTGGACGGGTTCAGCCAGTACATAGAAGCAGCACTGAAAAACCTGATCGAGATTGTGAAAAATCTTATAACGGCGGTAGTGAATTATATAATCACATTCTTTCAGACGTTCGGCGTTGACGTGAAGAAAATTTTCTCTGATATATGGTCCGGGATTGTTTCAATCTTTTCAGGCGTCGGCGCGTGGTTTGCGGACAAGTTCCGCGCAGCCTACACGGCAATAACAACGATCTTTTCAGGGATCGGCCAGTGGTTCGCGGCCCGGTGGACGGACATTAAAAACGCCATGTCAACCGTGGCGACGTGGTTTCAAACCATGTTTCAAAATGCCTATACGAACGTGAAAAATGTATTTTCCGCGATCGGCCAGTGGTTCAACGATAGATACACAGATATTAAGTCCGTATTTTCAACGGTTGGATCATGGTTTTACACAAAATTCACGGAAGCATACACGAATATTAAAAACGTGTTTAGCAATATTGGATCCTTCTTTTCGGGGATCTGGAACACGATCAAGGGCATTTTTACAAATGTCGGAACAAATATCGGTGAAGCAATCGGCGGCGCCTTCAAGTCGGCCATGAACAACGCCCTTGCAACCGTAGAACGTGCGGTGAATAAGGCGATCAGCTTCATTAACGGCGCGATCGACGTTATCAACGATATTCCGGGCGTAAGTATCGGACACGTTGGCGAAGTATCACTTCCGCGTCTGGCAAAGGGCGGCGTTCTGAAAAACGGTCAAGCCATTATGGCAGAAGCAGGCCCGGAGTTGATCCAGATGGTGAACGGCGAAGCGGTTGTAACACCGCTTACGGCTTCGGCAAGGAATACGGCACTTGAAACAGCAGAAGGCGGCGGGAAAAGTTTTGTTCAGAACGTCAACATTACAAGCCCGAAGGCCCTTTCACCGTATGAGACAGCCCGCCAGACGCGAAATGCAACCCGAAACATGGTTTTGCAGTTACAGGGGGGTTGGTAAATGGCGAAAAGAATTATTTGCAAGAATGAAGACGGGGTTCAAGTGGAATTTAACTATTCCTTTGAACCGTTCTTCCTTGTATCGGTAGACGGTATTTACACGGTGTCGAATAACGTTGTAACGTCGGAAAATACCATGGTGGACGGTTCCACGTATCAGGGAAGCACCACAAAACAAAGAAACATTGTAATAACGGCACAAATGGAACGAGACTATCAGGCAAACAGGGATCTACTTTACAAATGCTTCAAACCGAAGTCAACCGGCCTTTTCACCTACATAGAAGGCAGCGAAACCCGCGTAATTGACTACAAAGTGGAAGGGATCGACATTGACGAAGCAGGAGTGGTTAGAAATTTCAGTATTTCCCTTCTTTGCCCGGATCCGTTCTTCCGGGATCTTGAAGATATTTCCGTATCCATGGCAAGTTGGACGGGCCTTTTTGAATGGCCACACGAATTTCTGGAAGAGAAAGAGCCGTTCGCGGAAAGAACGGCCGAAGTATTGAAAGAGATCGAGAACGACAGCGCCGCGGACAATATCGGAATAACCGTCACACTGGAAGCGGAAGGACCGGTAATAAACCCGGCCGTATATCATGCAGAAAGCGGCGAATTTATCAAGATCGGAAACGAAGTCAGATCCTTTTCTATCAATGCCGGCGACGTGGTGATTATTACCACAGAAACAAATAACAAAGCGGTGTACCTTGTAAGGGACGGCGTAAAACAGGAGATCAACGAGTATCTGGACGAAGACAGCGACTTTATACAGTTGCAGCATGGAACAAACACGATCCGATATACGGCAGACGCCGGCGAAGATTACCTGAACGTTACCGTTTCTTACAGGTTCCGTTATCTGGGGGTGTGATATGGAAGTAAGAATTTACGATCGCGATCTGAATTTCAAGGGAGTGATCGAAAATCACACTTCTTTGATCTGGACACGGAAATATTACGAACCGGGAAATTTCGAGATCCACGCCCCGATCACAGATCAAAACCTTCGCTTACTGGCAAAAGGAAACATTATTTCCAAACGTGGCAGCAGCGAAGCGGGAGTGATTGAAGACATAGAGAACGAAGAAAGCGATCTGAAAAACGAGATCACAGCAAAAGGCCGCTTCCTTTCGTCCTACATGGATCGACGCCTGATAAAATCAACCGTGAATTTTTCCGGGAAAATAGAAGTTGCCATGAGGAACCTTCTTTCAGGAGTGACGGCGATCCCGCTTGTGGAGTTGGGAACCTTAAATGGTTTCACGGAAACAGTAGAGTTTCAAGCGACTATGAAAAACCTTATGACCTACGAAACAAAACTGGCAAAGGCCGGAACGATCGGTTATCGCTTCCGGCCAGACTTCCGGAACAGGAAAATTATATTTGAAACCTACAAAGGGACCGACAGGACCACGACACAGGGTATAAATTCCCGCGTTATCTTTTCGGAGAGTTACAACAACCTAAACAACGTTATTTATAAATATAACGATCAACAGTACAGGACGAAAGCGATCGTCGGCGGGGAAGGCGAAGGAGCCGCCCGCGTATATGTGGAAGTTGGCGGCGGCACCGGGTTAGATCTTCGGGAAATTTTTGTGGACGCGAAGGACATTCAAAGCGAAGGATTGACAGACGCAGCATACAAAGCAGCACTGGCACAACGCGGCCGGGAAACATTGGCGGCGAATGTTGTTTCTGAAAGTGTGGAGTGCGAAACCGAAGCGGACATAAATTTCAAATATAAAACACATTACGACTTGGGGGATATTGTGACGGTAAAGAAAAAGAAATGGGGGATCGTATTAAACCAGAGGATCACAGAACTTCAAGAAGTGTATGAGTACGGGGGAATGTATGTAGTACCGACCATGGGCGACGCATTACCCGAAAAAATAGATTGGAGCGACAAATAAATGGGACAGTATGCGAATTTCTACAATTCCAGAAACGGCGACCGCGTTTACAATGCCGACAGCATGAGCGAATGGCTTTTACCATTCTTCACAACCGGCGTTTTTAATAATTGCTTCGCCGTGACGGCCACGGGCGACGGTATGAATATAAGCGTCGGCGGTGGCTATGTAAATATCAAGGGAAAGACAAAGCATTTTGAACAGGCGCAGATCTTCACCCTTGAAAAAGCGTCCGGAACGTTGGCCCGTATCGACAACGTGATCCTACGAAGAGACGACACGGAACGCGACTTTTATATTCTGATCGAAACCGGCGGTTTCAGCAAAAACCCGGTAGCACCGGAAATTACAAGGACCGAAGCGATCCACGATCTGAAACTGGCAGAAATCAGGGTGGAAGTCGGAGCGATCAAGATCACACAGGACAATATAACAGATACACGAATGAACGCCGACGTTTGCGGGTGGGTAATGGCAACTGTAAAAGAAATTGATTTTTCACAGATCACAGCACAGTTTCAGGCGTTCTTCCAGAAGTATCAGGCACAGATCACGGAAGAGTTCAACGCCTACCAGTCCACGATCACGAACTTAGAGGATCAGGGAACAGCAGCCCTTCACAACATGGAAAACCAGTTTGAAACCTACGCGGGGCAGCAGGAAGAACTTTTCACGGATCTTTACAACCGGATCAAGGATCAGTTATCGAAAGACGCGGCGGCCGCGTTGTGGTTTTCGGTAAATGCGCTGCAGGCAAACTTTGAAAATCTGGCAACGAAGATCATGTTTGAAAACCAGTCAAAGGAAACGGCGGCGATCCTGATCGACATTACGAACGAAAATTCCGGAACGGTTACAACGGCGACGTATGCAGCAGGCGGCAAAACCTACCTGACAGAGCCGGGAACCTACAAAGTAGAGCCGCAGGCCGACAACCTGTTAATTATCCCGAAAACCTTCGTTCTGGACCACACACAGACAACGGAAACGTTGAACTTCACCATTTATGACAAAAACGCTTTCGCAGCCGTTGGCGGCTATGTTGGCGCGTATGTATCTAAAAATTAAGAAAAGGAGAAAAAGACACTATGAAAGGATTTCCGAAAGTATTAAAAACAGCGCAGGACGTGAAGAACTGTAAAGACATGGTGGACGCCGGACAGTTGCAGGCGGCCGACCTTCTGGGAGCAATCGAGGCGATCGAAAACCAGAATTTTATTATTTGCCCGATCCGCGAATTATCAGAGGATAAAAAGACGGTGACGGTTACATATTGCAACGAAGCGGCAGCAGGCGCAAAGGTTACGGCCGGCGGCGTAACTGCAACCATTCAGAGCGTGGAGCATATCGAGGGAGAACCGGACGGATCCGGAAAGGCAGAGAAGGAAAAGACAAAGATCACACTTTCGAGAACGATCGCGGCCGGTTCCGAAGCAATCAAGATCACGAACACACCTTCCATTTACGACACGTTAGGAATGACGGAAGAAGAACTGGAAGCAATCAAAGCAGACCTGCAGCAGTAAGAAAGGAGAAAAACACATGAAATTTTTTCTTTATGATGAAACAATGATGAACACGAAGGCAAAGATCACAACGGAAAAATTGTCAGCCATGAGCGACATTGTATCACAGAAGGCGCAGTATATCACAGCAGCGGGAGCAGCCACACCGAACCAGATTACGATCGCGGCCGGCGTCTTGATCGCCGTCGGTTCTTCTGTATTCAAAACCGTATTAACAAACCTTACAACGGCAAACCTTGACACTGGTTCCGGGTTTGAAATGGGAACGGACTATTATATTTATTGTTGCGATCCGACCAACGGATCCGACACCGTGGACCGCGACGAAGTTTTTGTAATTTCTAAAAATTCCACTTACCCTTCCGGGTACACAGCAGACAACAGCAGAAAGATCGGTGGTTTCCATTATGGAAAGTGTCGCTATGTGAACGCGCTTGGAAACCCGATCAACAGCAGCGGAGCAGAAAACGGCAGCGGTTGGCAGGGTAACGTATACAACGGCATTATTCCGAACAGCGTATGGACCACAAAGCACCGCCCGAAGTGCGACGATCCTTCCGGCATGGTTTACCTTGGGAATGGATTGTGGGGCGATATTTACCTTTCTTCTGATAATGGAAGTAAGGGCCTGCAGTCGAAGTATAACGCGAACCCGATAACCGGAACGGAAGGCCTGAACTGGTATATTGCAAACGAGAAGGCCCGCCGCGTAGGAAAGAGACTTCCGACCTATGCGGAATTTTGCCAGGCAGCAGCAGGATCTCCGGAAGGTCAGGACGGAAACAACACCTACGCATGGAGCGCAACCGGAAACACCGGACGCCAGAAAACGGGATATGTTGCGAACGCCATTTCGGCGCTTAATATCCGCGATCTGGTGGGTAACGTTTGGAAGTGGCTTGATGAATTTTGTCTGGATCCTACGGCTTCCGCGTGGAACTGGTACGACGTACTGGGCGCGGGCTATGGTGACGCCTATATTCCGTCAAATACCGCACTTCACGCGCTCATTGGCGGCGGCTATTGGAGCGACGGCGTTCACGGCGGTTCGCGCGCGGTCCACGCCGGCTTTTACCCGTGGGGCGTCAACGGCAACATTGGCGTGTGGTGCGTGTGTGACGCGCAGTAAGCAGAAGGGGCGCCCGAAAGGGCAGCCCCTATTTTCCGGGAGAATAGAACATGGCATATCAAAGCAGAAGTAAAAGCGCGACGCAAGGGAAAGAGGAAACCGCACAAATGGACTACACCCACACAGAAGCGCACCAAATGGCCTATGATTTTTCAGTGTACCTTCATGAGAAAATGAAGAAGTTTCCACATTATGAAAAATTCACGCTGCAAAAGGATATTCGGGAAAGTATCGACGGAATACTGGACGAAATAGAAATGTTTGAGATCACGAAGGTAGCAAGCCACCTGTACGCGGCCGACCGGTTAAAACGGCGACTGGTACGAAAGATCCGGCTTGCCTATGATCTGGGTTATTCAGCCATGAACAAAGACGCCTATTTCTATTGTGCCAAACAGACCGGAGCGATCGGCGCACAGATCGGCGGCCTGATAAAGTCGATCGCAGAGAATAAAAGAAAATAATAAAACTTGGGGCAACCGTTAATTCGCACTTCACGCGCTCATTGGCGGCGGCAATTGGAACAACGGCGTTCACGACGGTTCGCGCGCGGTCAACGCCAACAATTACCCGTGGAACGTCAACGGCAACATTGGCGTGTGGTGCGTGTGTGACTTGTAAAATCGCATAGACCGCGTGATCCCCGGATCCACGGCAAGGGTTATATATAAATAATCAAAATATATAGTCAGACGGTTCGCACAGACGGCCGAAAGGCCGTTCCCGTTCCGGTGAGAAACCGGACGAAAGAACAAAGGCACCGCCGAAAAGTAGGCCTGAAACGGGGTGAAATGCGGTAGGGCAAACATGAAAACAATTAAAAATTTAATAAGTAAAATCTGTACTTTCCCGAACGCGATCAAAGCATATATGAAGGCCCGAAAGTGTAAAAGACTTCGACCGGAAGTGTTGGAGTTTGAACAGAACAGGGAAGACAACCTTCAAAAAGCAATAGACGCCATACAAAGCGGCGACTATACGCCGGGAAAGTATAGAATTTTCAAAGTGTGGGAGCCGAAAGAAAGAATTATTATGGCGCTTCCGTTCTTCGATCGCGTTATTCAACACATGATCGTAAATATCATTGAACCGATTTTTGAAAAGCGGTTCATTTTCCATTCATACGCCTGCAGGAAGGGGAAGGGCGCACACGAAGCAAGCGACACCCTTTCAAAATGGCTTTATGAACTGGAAGTGGTGCAGGGGAAGAAAATCTATGCAATAAAGGGAGATATACACCACTATTTCCAGAGCGTAGCGCACGACGTATTAAAGAAAGAGATCCGGCGGTATATTTCGGATAAAGCACTTCTGAAAATTCTGGATCGGATCATAGATCACAACGGTATTTTCCCGCCGGGCGTAGGAATACCAGTCGGAAACCTTACTTCACAGCTATTCGCGAACGTATACCTGAACAAACTGGATCAGTATGTAAAACACGTCCTGAAAATGAAATATTATGTTCGCTATATGGACGATTTTATAATACTATCAGAGGATCCGGAAGAATTGCGGCACGTTCTGGCACTGATAGAAGAATTTCTTCGCCGGGAATTAAAACTGGAACTGAACCCGAAGACAACGATCCTTGCAGCAAAGAACGGAATAAACTTCGTAGGGTATATTCATTTCAAGGATCATAAGAGAGTAAGAAAGGACGCCATGCGGCGCCTAAAGAAATTATTAAAAGCCTTCGACACCGGGGAAGTAGAACTGGAAGACTTCGATCGTTCAATCGAAAGCAGGTTCGGCCACATGAAACACGCAGACAGCTATATTTTGATAGAGGAAACACAGGAGAAAATAAAAGAAATCAAGGAAAGGAAGGCGACGGCCTGAAAACAGGTCAGAAATTGCCGCCCTTTCCTTTTATTATCTTTATAAAAGAAAGGTGGTGAAAAACATGGAAAAGTTAATTCATATCTATGCGGAAGCAGCGGGAAACACATTTTTGCAGTTAGTTTTGATCGCGGTGGTGATTGATACGATTTTCGGAGTTCTTCGCGCGATCAAGGAAAGAAGGTTCAATTCTAATTTCGGGATCAACGGCGCGATCAGAAAATGCGGAATGTTAGTTTGCCTTCTTGCACTGGTTACGGTGGATCATATTGTAGCGGTAAACCTGATCGGTTTCATTCCGCAGGAAGTGCGCGCAGTAATGGCAGTAGACAGGATCGGAACAATGGAGTTCTTCGCGATCCTTTTTGTAGCCTATGAGATCATAAGCATTTTGAAAAATATGTATCTTTGCGGCCTTCCGGTAAAGAAGATCTGGCAGACTGTAAAGGCATTTCTGCAGAAGTACACAGACGAACTTCCGACAGACGAAGAAGCGGAAGAACCGGAAACACTGGAAGAGGCAGCAACACAGGAAGAAGGGGCGGCGAAATGACGGAAAAAGAATTTGTTTCACTGTTAGGGGAGCAGGCCCGCGCCGATATGGCAAAAACGGGGATCCTTGCAAGTCTCACGACAGCGCAGGGAATACTTGAAAGCGGGTATGGTACAAGAGAACTTGCAGTGAACGCGAATAATATTTTCGGAATGAAAGCCGAACTTTCCGGCAATAACTGGCCGTCCGATTGGGGCGGCCAGACCTACACAAAGGAAACGAACGAACAGAAGCCGAACGGCGAAGTCTACACAATAACGGCAGCGTTCCGAAAATACGAGAGCATGGCCGAAAGTATCAAGGATCATTCCGATTACTTAACAGGAGCGAAGAAAGGGAACGATCTTCGGTATGCGGGACTTGTGGGCGAAAGAGACTACAAGAAAGCAATCCAGATCGTAAAGGCCGGCGGCTATGCGACGGACAATAATTACGTTTCAAAAATATGTTCCATTATAGAAAAATGGAACTTGACACAGTACGACACACAGGAAGCGGGGCAGAATATGAATATTAAAATCATTGACGCAACCATGAAGAAAAGCCCGTGTTTGACAGGCGGGCGCACGATCAAACCGATCGGCCCTTATCTTCATTCTATCGGTTGCCCTTGCGAAAAAGCAATGAACATAATTAACAACGAGAACCGCGCAGACGCCGGCGCCGGCGTTCACGCGGTTATTCAGCACACCGGGGAAGTTTATGTGGGACTTCCGATCAATCCGGAAAAGAAAACGGCCGTTAGAAACTGGCATGGCGGCAGCGGACCGAAGGGAAGTTGTAATAATACCCATATCGGCGTAGAAATGACAGAGCCGGCCACGATTAAATATACCGGCGGCGCGTCGTGGATCGAACTTTCCGACGGCAGCAACACGAAAGCGGTTGTTCTGAAAAATTACAGAAACGCCGTGGAATACTTCGCGTATTTGTGCCAGAAGTTCGGGTGGAACCCGGAGAAAGACGGCGTTATTCTTTCCCATTCGGAAGGACACGCCCGCGGGTACGCCACAAACCACGCAGACGTTGAGCATATTTGGAAAAAGTACGGCCTGACAATGGATCAGTTCAGAAAGGACGTAAAAACAGCCATGGCAGGCGGTAACATTTCAGTTACAGGATCGCCCGCGGTTACAGATACGGGAGCGCAGGGCGTGAAGGCGCTTTCTGGTGCGGTAACGGTAATTTATACCGGATCCGACGGCCTGAACGTGAGAACAACGCCTTCGTTCACTTCCGGAAATGTGAAGAAGGTTGTAAAAAACGGCGCAGCCTTCACAGTTACCGGAATTTCCAAAGATGAAAAATGGTACCAGATCAACGACGGCGGGGCAGCGGCCTATATAACAGCCGTTCCGGACTATGTTTCATTCAAGGCAACACCGGAGCAGAAGGCAAGCACAGCGGGAACCGGTTATTTCAGAGTAAGAAAGGACTGGAAGGACGCGGCAAGCCAGATCGGAGCCTTTAAGGATAGAGAAAACGCCGTGGAACTGGCAAAGCAAAACGCCGGTTATTATGTCTTTGACAACGACGGAAACAGGATCTACCCGGAAGCACCGGCGGCGCCGGTTACTGCAGAATACAAAGTGAGTGTGACGACTTCGGATCTTCGTATCAGGAAAGGACCGGGAACAACGTTCGACTACTGGAAGAAAGAAGGAAAACCCGTCTACACAGGAAAGGGAGCCTTTACAATCGTAGAGGAAGCAGAAGGCCCCGGCGCTTCAAAATGGGGCCTGCTGAAAGCCTACGCCGCAGGCCGTAACGGTTGGGTTTCCCTTGACTACGCAAAGAAAGCATAAAACGTAACTATCGACAGTTCATGAAAACCCCTTGAAAGTCAAGAAAAAAAGGAAAATATATCACCGAAACCCCGTCAATAAAAGGCGGGGTTTATTATTTAAAAAAATATAACATATTCCGGAATATATATTGACATATTCCGGAATATGTTATATAATAAAGACAGTTAAGGAAGACTTAACGAATACATGGGCAAGCATAGAAAGGAGAACAACATGAGCGAAATGGATAAAAAGGAAATAAAAGAAGTCATAGAATGGTGTGACGAAAAGGGGCATAGCGAACATGAAATCTTAGAATTGATAAGACGAATTGTCGACGCGAAGCCGCGAGAAGAAAATGAATAAGAAATAAGGGACACAGAAAGGGCGGTGGACTTGCCAAAGCCGCCCGATCCGTTAAATTCATTATAAAAGGAATAAGGCAAAATGGCAAGAGCAAAGAACGAAGAGTTTAACCAGATTAAATATCAGAACGAATTTAAGAAGGCAAATTATGATCGCGTGGAAATCCTTGTGAAAAAAGGAGAAAGGGCAATTATAAAAGAAATAGCAGCAGCAGCAGGACAAAACGTAAGTGAATATATAAATCAGGCGATAAAAGAAAGAATGGAACGCGATCAGCGCATGACGGCAGAAGAACAGGAATAATAAAAAGGACTATATAACAACGGGCGCCGGCCTTTCAAATCTGGAAGGGATAGCGCCCGTTGTGGTTATATAGTTATCCTTCAAGTACAAGATCATAGAATACATTTTCGGAAAGTATTTCTATGTCGTGGCCTTTGAGGATCAGATCTTCGGCCTTTTTCTGCTTGTTGCTTTTCCCATCCTTGATAGACTGGCAAAAGTCATTATTACCCAAAATTAAATAGTTCGTTTTCTTCGTGACATTATCGCCAACAGAACCGCCAAAATCAACGACTAATTGCATAGCGTCTTTACGCGACATTTTTTCAAGTGTTCCAGTGAACACACACACTTTACCAAAAAGCGGGTGAGAGGTATCGAAAGAAATGTTTTCCGTAGAAATATCTTTAGCGTGCAGTTCGCTTCTTTTACTGGATAATTTGAAATCTTCGAGACTTTGTCCGGTGGCTAAAATATCGGCTTGCAATTTTTCAAAAATGGCGTTGCATATTTCACAATCAACGGCCGCCCTATGAGCGCCGGCGGTAGAAATTCCGTAATGTTCGGCAACGGTTGCTTGCTTATGATTTTTTAGACCAGGAAGAATTTTCCGCGCGATCCGCATAACATCAATAAAGGAGTTTGACAAAATAAGCGAGCGACAGTTCAGAAGATTGTCATATAAAAAGTTAATATCGAAGTTGACGTTATAGCCAACAATAAGATCGGAACCAACGAAATTATAAAATTTTTGCATAGTTTCTGAAATATCCGGGGCGCTTTTCAACATATCGTTCGTAATGCCTGTAAGTGAAGTTATGTATTCGTCGATAGGTTCGGAAGGCTTCACAAGTGTTGAAAAAGTACCGATATTTTGGCCGGAAGAATATTTCATGGCCGAAATTTCAATAATTTCACAGTAACGCGGATCAAGGCCGGTCGTTTCAATGTCGAGTACGGTATAAGTAGAAGGAAAATCTATAACGCTTTTCCCCTTACCTTTTCGCACGACTTTTTCACGCGATCCGTCGGAAGTGGTGATATACGGGCGTCCGTCTTCGTCAATACCAATAGAAATAAACATATTTTGTTCCCCCTTGCGGTTAGATTTTTAAGGGCAGCAGGTAGAAAAGTTCGCGTTGCTGACCTTTAGCACAATTTTAGAAACTTTATGTGTTAAAGTCAAGAAAGTTTCTGAACATTAACACATAAAGGAGCCGCAACGAATGAAAAAATATTCATACAGGGGAAAGAAGAACCTTTCCGGTGATAAAATCAGGGAAGCCAGATTGAAACAACGCCTTTCACAATCTGATTTAGCGGCAAAAGTACAGATTGCAGGCGTGACACTTGAAAGGGATAGCATAAGCCGGATCGAGATAGGAACCCGCTTTGTCACTGATTATGAATTAAAAATTTTTGCAAAAGTTTTACACGTAAATGTGGAATGGTTGTTGGAAGAAACCGAAGAATAACGCCGGGGCTATAATGGCCGCGGCGTTATTTTTGAAAGGATCGAAGCCATGAGACATTTTTACCACCTGACACATGATGATAGAATAAAAATTGAAGCACTTTTGAAAGAAAAACACACACCGAAAGAAATTGCAAATAATATCGGTTGCCACATTTCTACAATATATAGAGAACTGAAACGCGGCAGGTATGAACACCGCAATTCTGACTGGACAACAGAAGAACGGTACAGTCCAGATATAGCGGACGAAAAATACCGGGAAAATTTGGCCGCAAAAGGTCCGGGGCTAAAAATTGGAAATGATATAGAATTAGCGGAGTATATCGAAAATAAGATTGTGAATGAAAAATACTCACCGGGAGCAGTATTAGGAGAAATCAAACACAAGGGAATTACGTTTTCTGTTACAATAAGCAAAACGACACTTTATAGTTATATAGACAAGGGAATTTTCCTTCATTTGACAAATAAAGATTTGCCGGTAAAGAAGAATGAAAAAAAGAAATATGATAAAGTGCGCAGAACACGGGCGCAAAAGGGCGACAGCATAGAAAAACGCCCGGAAGTAGTAAATACAAGAGAAACGTTCGGACATTGGGAAATGGACACAGTAGTTGGACTTCGGGGGAAATCGAAAAAATCGCTTCTGGTATTAACGGAAAGAAAAACAAGAAAAGAAATCATCATGGAATTAAAACGGCATACGGCCGCGGAAGTAGTTAAATCATTAAATAAGCTTGAAAGAAAATGGGGAAAAATGTTTTATAAGGTATTTAAAACAATTACCGTTGATAATGGATCGGAATTTGCGGACTTCGAAGGAATGGAGAAGGCAGCGCGCAGAAAAGGAAGCAGAGTGAAATTATATTATTGTCACCCATATAGCAGTTGTGAAAGGGGGTCAAATGAAAATCAAAACAGAATGATCCGGCGGCACGTACCTAAAGGGACAGATTTTGACACGGTGTCCGGTGACACAGTAAAACAGATAGAGATCTGGATCAATAACTATCCGCGCCGGTTGTTTAACTATGGAACAGCCGAAGAGCGCTTCAACGAAGAAATGGCAAAGTTAGAAGGTTGTTGAATATGCACAAAAAAGCAGAATGGAAATTGTGAAAAAGAGAGAACACAAAAACAAGTGATATTTTTCGCATTTAACGCTTGACTTTTTACTGGATGTCCATATCAAATCCAACTCTTGACTTTCAAAAAAAATGCGGGTATAATTCCATAAGGTATCGCGGCAGAGCGATACAAAAACGGCAGGCGACGCAAATTCGCCTGCCTGTTTTTTCTATGGGAGTGCCGTTGGCATCGGCAGTCCCGCAAAGACATAACAAGAACACTGAAAGGAGAAATGACGAAAAGATGCTGAGGGTATTGACAAAATCAATCCGGGAATACAAACGTCCCTCTGTCCTGACGCCGATTCTGGTGTCGCTGGAAGTGGTGATGGAATGTATTATCCCCTTTGTGGTGGCGCAGCTTGTCAATCACATCAAAGCCGGGAGCAGTATGAGTGTGATTTTGGGCTATGGCGCAGCGCTGATCATCATGGCGGCAATGTCGCTGGCATTCGGGGCGAGCGCGGGTTCCACCTGTGCGACGGCGTCCTGCGGCTTTGCGCGCAATTTAAGAAAGGATATGTTCTACCGGATACAGGACTTTTCCTTTGAAAACATTGACAAATTTTCCACTTCGTCCTTAGTGACGAGAATGACGACGGACGTGATGAACGTGCAGATGGCGTACATGATGCTCATCCGTATGGCGATCCGCTGCCCGCTGATGCTGATCTTTTCCTTTGTGATGGCGTTTATCATGGGCGGAAAGATGGCGCTGATCTTCCTGTTTACGATCCCGGTGCTCGGAATCGGTCTGTTTGCGGTGATCCACAAGGTTGGCCCGCTGTTTAAAAAGGTATTCCGCAAATACGACGCCCTGAACAATTCCATTCAGGAAAATATCAAGGGAATGCGCGTTGTAAAATCTTTTGTCCGCGAGGATTATGAAAAGGAAAAATTCGGACGCGCGGCAGAGGATGTGTGTCAGGATTTCACAAAAGCGGAAAAAATCCTGGCGATCAACAGCCCCCTGATGCAGTTTTGCCTGTATGTGGTAATGATCTTTGTAATGTCCTTCGGCTCTTATACGATCATTACAAGCGGCGGGATCGATCTGGACGTAGGGCAGTTTTCTGCGCTTTTGGTTTACAGCTTCCAGATCTTAAACAGCCTGATGATGTTTTCGATGGTATTCGTTATGGTAACGATGGCGCAGGAATCCGCGCAGCGTATCGTGGAAGTCCTTGAGGAAAAGAGCACGCTGACCAATCCCGAAAACCCCGTGACAAAAGTGGCGGACGGTTCCGTGGATTTTGAAAACGTGAGCTTTAAATATTCCAGGGATGCGGAAAAGATGGCGCTGGCAGACATTAACCTGCACATCGCTTCGGGTGAAACAATCGGCATTATCGGCGGGACGGGTTCTTCCAAGTCCTCCCTGATCCAGCTGATCTCCCGTCTGTACGACGTGACGGAGGGCTCCGTAAAGGTAGGCGGCAGGGATGTGCGCGAATACGATCTGGAGACGCTGCGCGATCAGGTTGCGGTCGTTTTGCAGAAAAACATCCTGTTTTCCGGTACGATCAAGGAAAACCTGCGCTGGGGCAACAAAAATGCCACGGACGAAGAATTAAAAGAGGCGTGCCGGCTGGCGCAGGCGGATGAATTTATCATGCAGTTCCCGGATCAGTATGATACTTATATCGAGCAGGGCGGCTCGAACGTGTCCGGCGGTCAGAAGCAGCGCCTGTGTATCGCGCGCGCGCTTTTGAAAAAGCCGAAGATCCTTATTCTGGACGACTCTACGAGCGCGGTGGATACAAAGACGGACGCGCTCATCCGCAGGGCGTTTCTGGATTATATCCCGGAGACGACAAAGATCATCATTGCACAGCGGATTTCCTCCGTGCAGGATGCGGACAGGATCATTGTGATGGAGGGCGGCACGATCGCCGACATCGGAACGCATGAGGAGCTGCTTGTAAAAAGCCCGATCTATCGGGAGGTTTACACATCTCAGAACAAAGGAGGTGAGCCGGATGAAGAATAAGGGCAAAGCGAAAAAAGGAACCTTAAAAAGACTTTTTAAAATGCTGTTTGAATTTTATCCGGTGCTGCTGCCTATGGTTTTGGTCTGCGTCGTACTGAATGCGATGATCAGCTCGATCCCGGCGGTATTCCAGCAGAATATTATCGCGATCGTGGAGCAGAGCTGGCAGACGAAGGACTGGAGCAGCGCATCCGGGCCGATTTTGAAATATGTTTCCCTGCTGATCGTTTTTTATGTGCTGTCTCTGGCGGCAGGCTACGCCTTTGCCTACGGAATGGCGATCGTGACGCAGGGCTCGTTAAAGAAGCTGCGCGTCAAAATGTTCAACGGAATGCAGGATCTGCCGATCAAATATTTTGATACGCACAACCACGGCGACATCATGAGCTACTATACGAACGATATTGATACGCTGCGCCAGCTCATTTCCCAGAGTATCCCGCAGCTGATCATTTCCTGCGTGTCGGTGCTGACGGTATTCTGCATCATGATGTATTACAGCGTCTGGCTGCTGCTCGTGGTATTGGCGGGCGTGGTGCTCATGGGCGTTGTGACAAAGAAGGTCGGCTCCAGCTCCGCAAAATATTTCCTGCACCAGCAGATGGCGGTGGGCAAATCCGAAGGCTTTGTGGAAGAGATCATGAACGGTCAGAAGGTCGTTAAGGTATTTTGCCACGAGCGGGAGACGGAAGCGGACTTTGATAAGATCAACGACGAGCTGTTCCACGTTTCCGAGCAGGCAAACCGTTATGCGAACATGCTCATGCCGATCCTGATGAACATGGGAAACGTGCTTTATGTGATCGTGGCGATCGTAGGCGGCATCCTGCTGCTGGCGGGCGCGCCGAACCTGAGCATTTCCGGCATGGCGCTGTCCATCAGCATTACCGTTCCGTTTTTGAACATGACAAGGCAGTTCTGCGGAAATATCGGTCAGGTTTCCAACCAGATCAACTCCGTTGTCATGGGTCTTGCCGGCGCAGAGCGTATTTTTGACCTGATCGACGAGCAGGCGGAGACGGACGAGGGCTATGTGACGCTTGTCAATGTAAAAGAGGAAAACGGCGAACTGGTAGAATGCAAAGAGCGCACGGAGATGTGGGCATGGAAGCATCCCCACAGCGCAGACGGCAGCGTAACCTATACGAAGCTGGAAGGCGACGTGCGCATGACGGAAGTGGATTTTGGATATAATCCGGAAAAAATCGTGCTGCATGACATTTCCCTGTATGCCGAGCCGGGGCAGAAGGTCGCTTTTGTAGGCGCGACCGGCGCAGGAAAGACGACGATCACCAACCTGATCAACCGCTTTTATGACATTGCGGACGGAAAGATCCGTTATGACGGCATCAATATCAACAAGATCAAAAAGGCGGATCTGCGCCGCTCCTTAGGGATCATCCTGCAGGATACGGTGCTGTTTTCCGGAACTGTAATGGAAAATATCCGCTACGGCAATCTGGACGCGACGGACAGCGAATGTATCGGTGCGGCACGGCTTGCGGGAGCGCATGATTTCATTACCCGTCTGCCCGAAGGCTATAATACGATGATTACGGCAAACGGGGCGAATCTGTCCCAGGGGCAGAGACAGCTGATTTCCATTGCCAGGGCGGCGGTGGCAGATCCTCCGGTCATGATCATGGACGAGGCAACCTCCTCGATCGATACGAGGACCGAGGCAATCGTACAGCGCGGCATGGACGCTTTGATGCACGGCAGGACGGTATTCGTCATCGCGCACCGTCTTTCCACGGTACGCAACTCCGACGTCATCATGGTGCTGGAGCAGGGCCGCATCATCGAAAGAGGCAGCCACGACGACCTGATCGCCCAGAAGGGCAAGTATTATCAGCTTTATACGGGAGCGTTTGAGCTGGAATAAAAGAGAATAGAATGTAAAAAATGCAGGGGACGAAGCTGGTTTTCGACCCCTGCATTTTTTGCAGACAGTATATAAAAAGTGTGAGCCTTGGCGCACACCCGCGCCGGGCGCGTTTGCCATCAGGCAATGGAGCCCCTTCGCGCGAGTGCGCATAAAAAAATGCCGACCCTGACGGATCGGCATTCCTGTAAGTTCAGAGCTGGAAAAGGGACTCGAACCCTCGACCTACTGATTACGAATCAGTTGCGCTACCAACTGCGCTATTCCAGCGGACTCAACAATGGATATTATAGCGGATGCCGCATGATTTTGCAAGCATTTTTTTGAAAAAAATAAAAAAATAAGAAACCGATTACAAAGATACAATGCTGCGTTACCATCCACTCTGCCGGACAGTGCAGACGGTAGCTGCGCAGGAAAGGACGGCGCAGACGGATAAAGAAATAACTTGACAGCATTTGGGAATCGTGGATAATGAAATGAAGGGTTAATATAACAAATACAGGATATGTCTGCCCGGACACGAGGAAGGAGAACGCCATGACCGCTTACAAAGACAGAAGCAAAGAGGAACTGCTGAAGGAGAAAAGCACGCTGGAGGCGCAGTACAGGGATTTTCAGGGAAAGGGATTAAAGCTCGATATGTCCCGCGGCAAGCCGAGCGCGGCGCAGCTGGATCTTTCCATGGGAATGATGGACGTGCTTGACAGCTTTACGGATTTAAAATGCGAGGCAGGCATCGACTGCCGCAACTATGGCGTGATGGACGGCATTCCGGAGGCAAAGCGCCTTTTGGGCGAGCTGATCGAGGTTCCGGCGGAAAATATCATCATTTACGGCAATTCCAGCTTAAACGTGATGTTCGACGTGGTAAGCCACGCCTACACCCACGGCGTGATGGGAATGACGCCGTGGTGCAAGCTTGATAAAGTAAAATTCCTCTGTCCGGTTCCCGGCTATGACAGGCATTTTTCGATTACGGAATACTTCGGGATCGAGATGGTCAACGTCCCGATGACACCGGAAGGTCCCGACATGGATATGGTAGAGGAGCTGGTAAGCAGGGACGAGGCGGTAAAGGGAATCTGGTGCGTGCCGAAATATTCCAATCCGCAGGGCTACACCTATTCGGACGAGACGGTGCGCCGGTTCGCCGCACTTAAGCCTGCGGCAAAGGATTTCCGTATTTTCTGGGATAACGCCTACAACGTGCATCATCTTTACGGAGAGCCTCAGGATGTGATTCTGGAGCTTTTGTCCGAATGTGAAAAGGCGGGCAATCCCGATATGGTTTATAAATTCAGCTCCACGAGCAAGATCAGCTTCCCCGGCTCCGGCGTGGCTGCGATTTCCGCTTCCAAAGCAAATCTGGACGATTTGCGGACACAGCTTACGGTGCAGACGATCGGGCATGACAAGTTAAACCAGCTGCGCCATGTGCGGTATTTTAAAAATATCGAGGGCATCGAAAAGCAGATGGAAAAGCATGCGGAGATCATGCGCCCCAAGTTTGAGGCGGTGCTGGATATTCTGGACAAAGAGCTGGGAGATCTTGGAATCGGCACATGGACGAAGCCTCACGGCGGATATTTTATTTCCTTTGACGCGATGGAAGGCTGTGCGAAGGCGATCGTGGCAAAGGCAAAGGAGGCGGGCGTTGTGATGACCGGTGCGGGCGCAACCTATCCTTATAAAAAAGATCCGCATGATTCCAATATCCGCATCGCGCCCTCCTTCCCGCCGATCGGCGAGCTGATTGAGGCGACGAAGCTGTTTGTGCTGTGCGTAAAGCTCGTGAGCGTAGAAAAGCTGCTGGAACGCGCATAAAAAGGGGCGCGCCGGCGGTGCATCATTTTTGAAAAAACCCGGTTTTTGGGTGAGGGAGGTTTTTGTGGAGGCAGAACGGATCGATCAGAGGGAAGTGCTGGACGCCGCGATGGAGGCGGGACATATTTTGCTGGAAAACGGCGCGGAGATCTTCCGGGTGGAGGAGACGATCGACCGGATCTGCCGTCACTTCGGGGTGGAATCAGAAAACGCCTTTGTGTTAAGCAACGGGATTTTTTTGACGGCGGGAAGCGAGAAGGAGAAGCGGTTTGCGCGGGTGGAGCACATTCCGGTGCGGGGCGCGCAGCTTTACCGGGTTGCCGCCGTAAACCAGCTTTCCCGCGAAATTGAAGAGGGAAAATATGATCTGCCTGAAATCCGCAGACAGCTTTCAAGGATCCGCACGGCGCCCGGAAAATCCAAAAAGCTGCGGGTGCTGATGTCGGGGCTTGGAAGCGGATGCTTCTGCATGATGTTCGGCGGAAATTTGGCGGACTGCCTTGCGGCGTTCGGGATCGGCATCGTGCTGTATTTGTATTTGCTGTCTGTCGGCGGGCGCTGCTCTAAAATCGTGGAAAATATCGGCGGCGGCATTGTGATCACGGTGCTGGGGCTTTTGCTGGTGCGCCTGCCCTTTGGGATGAACATGAGCCATATCATCAGCGGCTCGATCATGCCGCTCGTGCCGGGGCTGGCGTTTACGAACGGGATACGCGATATTGCGGACGGGGATTATATTTCCGGGACGGTACGCATGATCGACGCCCTGCTCGTATTTTTGTCCATTGCGGCGGGCGTTGGGTTTGTGATCAGCGTATATCATCATCTGACGGGAGGTGCGATGCTGTGACGGCTTTGATGAAGGTGCTTGCGGCGGGCGTCGGAACGGTGGCGTTTGGCGCGCTGTTCGGCGTTCCTGCGCAATATTATTTATACTGCGGGCTGATCGGCAGCGCAGGCTGGGCGGTTTATGTGGGGCTGTGGGAAACGCTGCGGTTCTGGTCGGAGCCGGCGGTGGTGTTTCTGGCGACGGTGCTCGTGATTTTGCTGTCGCGGTTTTTTGCGGTGCGCAAGCGCTGTCCGGTAACGATCTTTCTGATCAGCGGGATACTGCCGCTTGTACCGGGAGCGGGGATTTACTGGACGGCGTATTATCTGGTGACAAACCAGCTGGATCTGGCGCTGTCAAAGGGATTTCTGGCGGTGAAGGTGGCGGTTGCGATCGTTCTGGGAATCGTATTTGTATTTGAGATACCGCAGCGCTTTTTTAAAAGGGGCGGATTTTGCAGGAAGGAAAGGAATGTAAGCTAAAATGACAAACTGTGAGGCGTGCGCCTATTTTACCTATGATGAGGATTATGAGTGTTATGTATGCGAAATGGATCTGGACGAGGATGAGATGGTGCGTTTTTTGAGCAGCAGCTTTGACGCGTGCCCCTATTATCAGCCGGGGGACGAATACCGGATCGTGCGCCGCCAGATGTAACGTATCCTCTGAAATTTTTATAAAATAAACCATCTCTTTTTAAAACTTTTATAAACTGGGTCAAAGCGCTTGACTGGCGACGGGATTGCGTGATAAGATACAGTTACATTTCAAATTCTTATTTTCAGCCGCCTTTTGGAAAAGGCAGGTTATGATCTATGACGGCACAGGGTTCGCAGAGGGAGCCTTTTGCCGGTCTGACCGGAGAGCTCAGAGACGTCAGAACAATTCCTTTATTACAATCAAAACAGCATATGGATGCAGGGATGCGCTGTGTTTTTTTGCGCATCGGACGGGAGGACTATGCGCGACCGTAAGTCTTGCCGGCACGCGAACAGGGCGAGGGATAAACCGGAAACGCCTTTCTTGTTTGCGCGTCATTTCGTCCGGGAGTATTCACGCCGATGTTCATTCGGGAACGCCGGACCTTTTAAAATGGGAGGAGGAATGTCCCATGAAATCTACAGATCACAAAAAAATCTTCCGTGCTGATACGGAACAGGAAAATAAAAAGCAGCTGAATCAATCGGAAAAACGGAAAATAATCGCCGTATGCGCAGCGGTGGCGGCAATCGCGGTCATTTTTTCGGGCGTCGGGATCGGATATTCCGTGCGCCGGGCAAGCGAGGAGAATTCGCTTTCCTTTTCGGAAATGGAGGACAGCGTAAAGGGACAGATGCAGGAGGAAATGCGCAGCGCCGCCGTGTATCTGGAAAAGCTGGACGAGAGTATTTCGGGAAACCGGGAGAAGTTAAATGAGGTAAATGAGCGGCTGACCCAGAGGGAGCAGGTTCTTTTGGAATCGGAAAAGGTACAGAAGCAGCTGGAGAAAAACTCCTCCGGCATGACGGAGCGGGTCACGCAGCTGGAAAAAACAACACATACGAAGGTCAATGAAATACAGACGGACATGGAAAGCGTCCATGCGGAGATTCAGGCGTCGCTGGAACATATTTCCAAAGTGATCGCAAGTCTGGAGGAGCAAAAAGAGCAGGACGGCAAAGACCATGACCAGTCGATCACAGAGATCAACCGTGTCAACCAGTCTGTGCAGGAGATCAATCAGTCGGTGGAAAATATCGAAAATAAGCTGAACAGCTCCTATGACGGTATCAAAGGGCTGATCGAAAAGCTGCAGGCAGAAGAAACCAAAAATCAGGAAGCGTTAAAAAAAGACCATCAGCTTCTGGTGCAGAGCCTGACGGATGTGGAAGGGAATCTGAAGATCATTTTGGAAACGGACATGACGCAGATTTCACAGGCATTTTCAGATCTGACCGCAAGCTTTCAGGCAAAGGTAGATCAACTGGGGAGCCTGTTGGAGACGCGGATGGATCAGATGGACGCAAATCTTGGCGGACTGGGCGAGGACATCAGCGGACTGGATCAGAATATCAGTGGGCTTGGCACTGACATCAGCGGACTGGATCAGAACATCAGCGGGCTTGGCACTGACATCAACGGATTGAATCAGAACATCAGCGGACTGGGGCAAAATATCAGCGGGCTGGATCAGAATATCAGCCAGAATCTTGGCGGCGTTGCAGAGAAGCTGGGCGAACTGAATCTGGGCGTAAACAACAGCCTGACGCTTCTGGAACAGAATTTTGCAAAGCATATGAATGAACTGAGCCAGATCTCGGGCGAGGGAACGGGCGCGCTGAAAACCTATCTTGGGGAACTCAGCGAAGCGTTAAAGCAGGATCTGAATCAGGTTTTTACATCTGTGAGTAATGGCAAGACCGGTCTGGCATCCGCATTGCTCACAAAAGGGGTTTCTGCAGAAAATGACGCGACATTTGCAGAGCTGAAGGATGCTGTTTTAAGAATTCCGCAGAAGCTGGTCATCGGCGTGGAGGAGGTTCCGGGAACGATCACATATCACTACCACTACCATGTGGACGGCGCAGGAGAAAACCCGCATACGGAAACAAATCCGCAGCAGGGGGGATGCTATACGGTCCCCAAATATCATGTGCACAGCGAAGCGGCGGGGTGTTATACGATCAGGAGATACCATAAGCATAACGACAGTTGCCCGGGGCATCCGGTCTGGGTGGACTGGGTACCGAATCAGGAGCCTTACTGGGGCTGGATATATGAATGCAACGACCAGCCAATCAATGCGTCGGAAAAGGTGCTGAACTGCTCAAAATCCACCTCGGCAATAGACTGTTATAACACATCCTGCGGATGGGTGGACGGGCAGATTACCGGTGCGGAAATCGTATATGACAAGGAGGCTGCAAAGCAAAGGGCGGAAGCAGCGGCAAAAGGGGAACCGCCTTTGGCAGAAGAGGCTTTGCCGGAAGAAAGCATAGAGCAGGAGTATCCGGAAGGAGGGCTTCCGTTTGCACCGCCGGAAATCGCAGATCAGCTGGAACCGCCAAAGCCGGAAGGTGCAACCCAGCCGGAGAATGAGACAAAGCCGGAGGATGAAACGCTGCCGGAAAGCGAGACAAAGCCGGAAGGTGCAACCCAGCCGGAGAGCGGAACGCAGCCGGAGAGTGAAGCAGAGCCGGAGAGTGAAACGCCGTCGGAGAATGAGACAAAGCCGGAAGGCGAAACTCAGCCGGAGAGCGAGACAGAGCCGGAGAGTGAAATACCGTCGGAAAGCGAAGCAGCATCGGAGAGCGAAGCCCAACCGGAAAGTGAAGCAGAGTCGGAAAGCGAAACGCACGCGGAAGCTGCCTGAAAATTTGGATCAGTTCAGCCCGCGCCCATTCGCAAAACGCCCGTTCAGGACTTTTTTGCTGCTGCGCAGCTCCGTTTGCTCATAAACGGGCGCGCAGCTCCTGTCGGGATGCAGAACAAGCCGATATGGCTGAACTGATACGAAAACTTTATTATGTTTTTATAAAAATCGTCTCAGGGAATTGCACAAAAACTCCCTTTCTGATAAAGTAAAAGCTAAAGCTAAGATAAGGGAGAACAAAAGTACAATGGGAAGTACAACGGTAATGTTGATCATTATTATTTTGTGCGTGATTTTGTCCGGATATTTTTCGGCGACGGAGACGGCGTTTTCTTCGATCAACCGGGTGCGCCTGAAAAATCAGGCGGAAAAAGGGGACAAGCGGGCAGAGCAGGTGCTGCGTCTGGCAGAAGATTATGACAGCCTGCTTTCGACGATTCTGGTCGGGAACAATATTGTGAATATCGGCTGCTCGTCCCTTGCGACGATTCTGTTTGTAAAGCTTCTGGGAGAAGAGGCGGGGGCAGGTATGTCTACGCTTGTCACAACGGTTGTGGTGCTGATCTTCGGCGAGATTTCGCCAAAGAGCATCGCTAAGGAGTCTCCGGAGGCATTTGCCAGATTTTCTGCCCCGATCATCGGGGGGCTGTGTGTGGTGCTCACGCCGGTCAACTGGCTGTTTAGCCAGTGGAAGAAGCTGCTGTCACGCGTGTTTAAAACGTCGGATGACCAGAAGATCACGCAGGAGGAGCTGGTGACGATCGTGGAGGAAGCGCAGCAGGAGGGCAGTATTGACAGCGACGAAGGGACGCTTCTGCGCAGCGCGCTGAATTTTCATGATCTGGAGGTCGGGGATATTCTGACGCCCAGGATCGATGTGGAAGGGATTTCCGTGGACAGTACGCAGGAGGAAGCGGCAAGGATCTTTGCGGATACCGGATTTTCGCGCCTTCCGGTCTATGAGGAGTCGTTGGACCATATTGTGGGGATTTTATACCACAAAGACTTTTTCAATCAGATTTATGGAACGGGAGAAGAGATCCGCAGCGTCATCCGTCCTGTGGTGTTTGTAACGGAAAGCGCAAAAATCGACGATCTGATGCAGGAGTTAAAGAAGCGCAAGCTGCATATTGCGGTTGTTCTGGATGAGTTTGGCGGAACGGTCGGGATCGTGACGCTGGAGGATATTTTGGAGGAGCTTGTGGGCGAGATCTGGGACGAGCACGACGAGGTTGTTCAGGCTGTTGAGCAGGTATCGGAACGGGAATACCGGATCAGCGGCAGGGCAAGCGTGAAAAAGCTGTTCGAGCTTCTGGGAGCCAATCCGGATACGGATGTATCGACGGTGGGCGGCTGGGTGATGGAGCAGCTGAAACGGATTCCGGTCGAAGGGGATTCTTTTGCGTATGAAGGCGCGCGGATGGTCGTTCTGGAAATGGATGAGAAGAGGATCGAAACGATACGCCTGATCCTTCCGGAAGAATGTAAGGAAGAGGAGGAAGCGTAAGAACTGTCCGGCTTCTGACACACAAAAATACCCTGCTGCAATGACGCGGCAGGGTATTTTTGGAATCAAAAGGCTTCTTTTGATCGGATACGGGCAGCTGACAGCATTACAGGATCGCCAGAAGCACGAAGTTTAAAACAAACAGCGCAGTGCAGACCCAGAGAACCGGATGGATCTCTTTTGCCTTGCCCTTGCATACCTTTACGATGCAGTAGAAGATGAAGCCTGCTGCGATACCGTAAGAAATGCTGTAGCAAAGAGCCATGAAAAGACCTGCAAAGAAAGCGGGAACCGCTTCGCTGAAATCATTCCAGTTGATCTCTTTAAAGGAAGAGGTCATCATGACGCCGACAGCAACCAGCGCAGGGGCAGTGGCTGCGAACGGAACCGCGCTGACAAATGTCGCAAGGAAAGCGGACAGCGCAAAGCAGATCGCAACGACAACGGAAGTCAGACCTGTGCGTCCGCCGGCTCCGATGCCGGATGCGCTTTCTACGAAGGTCGTGGTGTTGGATGTTCCGAACAGCGCGCCGATGGAAGTTGCGGTCGCGTCTGCAAATAAAGCTTTGTCCAGTCTGGATTTAAAGCCGGAGTTTTTGTCCATGAGACGCTCATCCTCCGCGCTGAAAATACCGCTGCGGCGGCCGGTTCCGATGAAGGTTCCGATCGTGTCGAAGGTATCGGAAATGCTGAATGCAAAAATCGTGATCAGCACAAGAGGCAGCTTCGCAGGATCAGAGAACAGGCTGGTAATGCCGCCTTCTTTAAAGATTGCAAGGAAGGTAGTCGGCAGAGCCTGACATGCTTCGGCAAAGCTTGTGGTATCCTGAGGGGCGGTTACGCCGAAAGGAATACCGATCAGGGTCGTTGCCACGATTGCGATCAGGATAGCGCCCTTTACATTTTTTACAAGCAGAATGGTAATCAGCACAAGACCGATCAGGAAAACCCAGAATTTCGGCTGGTTTAAGGTGGACAGGGCAGGAACGCCGCCGTCAAAATTGATGATGCCGACATTTAACAGTCCGATATAGGCAACGAAGATGCCGATACCGCCGCCGATGGCGTTCTGCAGACTGTTGGGGATGGATTTGATGATGAATTTGCGCAGCTTTGTCACGGTAATTACGATATTTAAAATACCGCAAATAAATACCATGGACAGAGCCTGCTGCCATGTGAATCCAAGACCGAAGCATACCGTATAAACGAAAAATGCGTTCAGTCCCATGCCGGGCGCCTGCGCGTAGGGTACGTTAGCGACCAGACCCATTACCAGCGTGCCGATGATGGACGCGATGATCGTTGCAAGGAAAACGGCTCCCCATTCCATGCCGGACTGAGAAAGGATGCTGGGGTTGACGATGATGATATAGGACATTGCAAAAAACGTCGTCAGACCAGCCATGATCTCAGTGGAAACGGAAGTACCGTTCTCCTTGAGTTTGAAAAATTTTTCCATAGCTACCTCCTTGGTATGTTAGAAAACTGTTTTGTTCCAAAAGGAACCACATTTCTAATCATATAATAAACTTTTATAAAAATCCAGCTAAATTTATAAAGTTTTTATAAATGAGGCAGCTGTGGGAAATCCAATGAAAAAGTGTGCGCCTTGGCGCACACCCGCGCCGAGCGCGTTTGCCGTCAGGCAATTCCTTCATTTCGTGCGAGTGCGCATAAAAAAGGAGCGCTGAAAAGCGCTCCCTTGAAAAAACAGATATTATGCTGCGTCTGCTGCAGCGGCAGAAGCGACGCTGATGCGTCCCTGTCCGTAAGGATCAGAATATTCTTTGCCGACAGAACCGCCGAGCTCCTTGGTAATGTAATCGATCAGTACCTCATTGTCGAGCATGGTGCAGTCCTTTATGAGCTTGTTGTCCTTAAACATCACATAGCCGTCGCCGCCGTTTTTGAGCATGTAATTGTGGGAAGCGACCGTGTAGGTCTTGTTAAGGTCCAGAGGCTCGCCGTTTACGAAAACGTCTTTGACGCGGTAAGCGCCGTCTACTTTGATAAATTCGCCCTCGTCATTTCTTACAACGGAAGAAGGGATGGAAGGGTCGATCGTATAAGTCAGACCGGAAACCTGCAAAAATCCGCCGTTTTCTTCCGGATATTTGGAAGCGCCAAGCTCCAGCGCGTCGAGGATTTCCTGACCGGTAGCCTCTGCGACGCACATTTCGTTTCCGTAAGGATGTACGTTGATGATGTCCTCATAGGTAATGTCACCCTGTTCCAGATCAGCGCGGATGCCGCCGCCGTTTGCGATGCCGATGTCAGCGCCCATTACATTGCGGTAAGCGTCTGCGACAAGATCGCCCAGATTGGTTTCCGCGCTGCGGATCATGCGCCTGCCGGTAGCAGGATCAGAAGAAGTTAAAGCCACGTCGGCTTTTGCCACGGTCTGATTGAGAATATCGGAAAAGCCTTCCTGCAAGGCGGAGATAAACTGTGCGGTCACAGGATCCTTTCCTTCATAATCCGTTATCAGCTCGTCGGTAATTTTGCCGGTATCGGGATCGATCACCAGCTTGCCGATGGAATTCAGTTTTGTGCCGGTCTGGGCGAGTACGACGTCCCTGCTGTCCTTGCTTTTCACGGTCTTGGAGTAAGCTTCGTGGGAATGGCCGTCGATAAAAGCGTCGATGCCGGTGGTGTTGGCGATCACAGAAGCTGCCTGCCATTGGGGCTTGCTGCCTTCCGTGCCCAGATGCCCGATCGCAACCACATAATCAGCGCCGTTATCGCGGGCGGAATCGACGCTTAACTGAACGACGTTGTATAGATCTGCGCCGTCATTGCCCTGACAGAAACCGTAAATATAGTTCCCGTTTTCATCCTGAAAATAAGCGGGAGTGGATTTGGTAAAGCTTTCAGGGGTGTCGATGCCCACATAAGCGACCTGCGTATCGCCGTAGTCAACGATCTCATAAGGAGGGAATACGCCGACGCCGGTGGAAAGGTCGATGAAGTTGGCGCAGATATACTGATAATCCGCGCGCTCCTTTGCAAGGGTCAGGAAATTGTCCATGCCGTAGTCGAATTCATGATTGCCGGGTACGGCAATGTCGTAGCCGACCTGATTCATGATGTCAACTAAAAATGCGCCGTCGGAAAGGGTGCCGATCGCCCCGCCCTGAATGGCGTCTCCGGCGTCGACGAGAGTGACGTTGTCTTCGCCGTAGGCTGCTTCCATTTCAGCCTTGTAGGCAGCGACGCCGGCATAGCCGATCCCATCGTCGATGGCGCAGTGCACGTCGTTGGTGTGCAGGATCACAATGTCATTGTTGTTGCTGGTCTGGGACTCTGTGGGGGCAGCGCTGACGGGAAGGGACATGGAAAAGATCAGCGCACCGGAAAGTGCCAGAGCAGACATTTTACGGTACTTCATAAATAAATCGACCTCCTTTGCATTGGATCTGACAGTGTCAGTCCTATATGGCTATCGTAACACCCGAAAAGGAGAAAAACAACAGGAGAGCGTAAATTTTACACAAATTTTATAGAGCTTTTATACGCGCTTTTTATACCAGTGCTCGGCAAACTGGATGATCTGATATAAACCCATGGCAATGATGCACAATAAAAGGATGGCGGTGATCAGGACGTCCAGCTGGAATACCTGGCTGCTGTAAATGATGAGATAGCCAAGCCCCCTGCGGGCAGCCAGAAATTCCCCGATGATAACGCCTACGAGGGCAAGCCCGATATTGACTTTCATGCTGCTTAAAACGGTCGGGACAGAGGCGGGGAGGACTACTTTGAAAAACGTATCCTGACGGGAGCCGCCGAGGGTATAAATGAGTTTTAATTTTTCCGGATCGACATGCAGAAAGCCGGTATAAAGGCTGATGACGGCGCCAAAGACGGCGACGGAAATGCCGGCGACGATGATGGTGTCGATGCCCGTGCCGAGCCATACGATCAAAAGAGGGGCGAGGGCGGATTTTGGCAGGCTGTTTAAGACGACCAGATAAGGCTCTGCGATTTCCGAAAGGCGTTTGGAGTGCCATAAAAGGGTGGCGGCTGCAAGGCTGATCAGGACGATCAGCAAAAAACTTACGACCGTTTCGGTCAACGTCACGCCGATGTGGAGAAAGAGCGATTTGTTTTGAAGCATGGAAACAAAGCAGGCAGCGACGCGGGACGGGCTGGAAAAAAAGAAGCTGTCAATAAGCCCTTTGTCCGCGCAAAACTCCCACAGGGCAAGAAAGAAAACGAGCAGCAAAAGCCTTGCCCAGCGCACAAAGCGGTGGTGTCTTAAGTGGGCGAGCATGTATTCCTGTTGAGCGGCAGAGTCGGTTTTATTTGTTTTCATCCGATAATTCCTCCCAGATCTGATTGAAGTAATCGCCATATTCCGGAGCCTTGCGGGCGGCAAGCAGGGAATTGTCCGGAAGGGTCAATGAAATTGGAAATTCTGCTTTTACATGGGCGGGACGGGGGGAAAGGACGAGAACCCGGTCGGAAAGGCTGATCGCCTCGGAAAGGTCGTGGGTGATCAGGATTGCGGTTTTCCCTGCCCTGCGGATGATGTGGGCGATGTCGGCAGAAACGGTCAGGCGGGTCTGGTAGTCCAGCGCGGAAAAGGGTTCATCCAAAAGAAGGATGTCGGGCTCCAGCGCCATTGTGCGGATGAGGGCGGCGCGCTGCTTCATGCCGCCGGACAGCTCGGAGGGCTTTTTGTCGGCAAAGGCGGACAGCCCATAATCGTCGAGCATCCGGCGGACGCGTTCCAGATTTTCGGGGGTCATGCGATGGTTGATTTCGAGCCCCAGCGTGACGTTTTTCCAGATGCTGCGCCATTCAAACAGATGGTCGTGCTGGAGCATGTAGCCGATGCCGGGCTTACGCCCGTTTTTTCCATAAAAAGTGATCCCGCCGGAGGACGGCGTCAAAAGTCCGGCAATCAGTGACAGAACCGTGGATTTGCCGCAGCCGGAGGGACCGACGACGGCGAGAAATTCCCCTTCCCGCACGGAAAAGGAAATATGGCTGAGAGCGGCGGTTTCCCCGGTCAGGGTGTGATAGGAATAGGAAAGATCATCCACTTTTAAAATTTCGGATTCCATTGGGAATGTTCCTCTCTTTGTCAGTATATATTTATTACTATGCGCGCAGGCGGGAAAGGTGACGCAAAAAGCTGTCCTGCCGCGATGACGAAAAAAACGTCCTGCTTTATTGCAATAAAGTGAGAAATGTGATACTATCGTATTTATTCAGATATTTTCCCCTATTCCACAGGGATGAAAAAACATATCGTTTATGAGGAGGAATGCTCATGGCGCAGCTTTGGGGCGGGCGCTTTACAAAAGAGACGGACCGGCTGGTGTATCAGTTCAACGCGTCGATTTCTTTTGACAAGCGCTTATTACGGCAGGACATCGAAGGCAGCATCGCCCATGTGACGATGCTGGCAAAGCAGCAGATTTTAACGGAAGAAGAAAAAGAAAAAATTGTGGAAGGGCTGACAGGCATCCGGGAGGATGTGGAAAACGGGACGCTTCCGATCACGGAGGAATACGAGGACGTCCACAGCTTTGTGGAGGCGAACCTGACCGCCCGTATCGGCGAGGCGGGCAAAAAGCTCCATACGGGCAGAAGCCGCAACGATCAGGTGGCGCTGGACATGAGGCTGTATGTGCGGGAACGGGTATTGGAGACGGACGCGCTGTTAAAGGATCTGATGGGAACGATCCTTACGGTTATGGAAGAAAATCTGGACACCTATATGCCGGGCTTTACGCATCTGCAGAAGGCGCAGCCGACGACGCTGGCGCACTATACGGGCGCCTATTTTGAAATGTTCAAAAGAGACCGGCAGCGGATGAAGGATATTTACAGGCGCATGAATTTCTGCCCGCTGGGAAGCGGGGCGCTGGCGGGGACGACCTATCCGCTGGACCGGGCGTATACGGCGGAGCTTCTGGGCTTTGAAGGCCCTACGTTAAACAGCATGGACTCTGTTTCCGACCGGGATTATGTGATCGAATATCTTTCCGCGCTTTCGATGGTGATGATGCACCTGAGCCGTTTTTCGGAGGAGATCATCCTGTGGAACAGCAACGAATACCGTTTTGTGGAGATCGACGACGCTTACTCGACCGGCTCTTCCATTATGCCACAGAAAAAAAATCCGGACATCGCGGAGCTGGTGCGCGGAAAGACCGGGCGGGTGTACGGCGCGCTCATGAGCCTTCTGACGACGATGAAGGGGCTGCCCCTTGCTTATAATAAGGATATGCAGGAGGATAAGGAGCCGGCGTTTGACGCGATCGATACGGCAAACGGCTGCTTAAAGCTGTTTGAAGGGATGCTCGGCACGATGCGCTTTAACAGGGATGTGATGGCAAGGTCGGCGATGAACGGCTTTACCAACGCTACGGACGCGGCGGACTATCTGGTCGTAAAGGGCGTGCCGTTTCGGGATGCCCACGGCATCATCGGGCAGCTTGTATTATACTGCATCGAAAAGGGAAAGAGCATTGAGGAATGCACGCTGGAAGAGCTGCAGAAGATCAGCCCTGTTTTTGAAGCGGATCTTTATGAGGCGGTAAGCTTAAAAACCTGCGTGGAAAAGCGCCTGACCATCGGCGCACCGGGGCAGGATGCGATGAAGCAGGTAATCGCCGTAAACCGCAGATACATGGAAGAAAACTGAGCAGAAAAGAGAGGAGATATGGGAATGAGTGAAAAATTAAAAGTCGGCGTGCTGGGCGGCACGGGAATGGTGGGGCAGCGTTTTATTTCGCTTTTAGAGGATCATCCGTGGTTTGAGGTAACGACGATCGCGGCAAGCCCCCGTTCTGCGGGAAAGACCTATGAAGAGGCTGTGGGCGGCAGATGGAAGATGGACAAGCCTATGCCCGAAGCGGTAAAAAAGATCGTGGTAATGAACGTCAATGAGGTGGAAGCGGTAGCTTCACAGGTTGATTTTGTATTCAGCGCGGTGGATATGACAAAGGAAGAGATCCAGAAGATCGAGGAAGCCTATGCAAAGACGGAAACCCCGGTTGTTTCCAACAATTCCGCCCACCGCTGGACGCCGGACGTGCCGATGATCGTGCCGGAGATCAACGCGGAGCACACGGCGGTCATTGAAGCGCAGAAGAAGCGTCTTGGCACAAGCAGGGGCTTTATCGCAGTAAAGCCCAACTGTTCGATCCAGAGCTATGCGCCCGCGCTGACCGCATGGAAGGAATTTGAGCCCTATGAAGTGGTTGCCACAACCTATCAGGCGATCTCCGGTGCGGGAAAGACATTTGCAGACTGGCCGGAGATGGAGGGCAACATCATTCCCTATATCGGCGGCGAAGAGGAGAAGAGCGAGAAGGAGCCGCTGCGCATCTGGGGCAAGGTGGAGGACGGCGTGATCAAGCCGGCGACCTCTCCTGTGATCACCTGCCAGTGTATCCGCGTTCCGGTGCTGAACGGGCATACGGCGGCGGCTTTTGTAAAATTCCGTAAAAAAGCGACGAAGGAGGAGCTGATCGACCGTCTCGTGCATTTTTCCGGAGAACCGCAGAGGCTTGGGCTTCCGAGCGCGCCTAAGCAGTTCATTCAGTATCTGGAGGAGGACAACCGCCCTCAGGTTTCCCTGGACGTGGATTTTGAGAACGGGATGGGCATTTCCGTGGGTCGTCTGAGAGAGGACACGGTTTATGACTGGAAGTTTGTGGGACTGTCCCACAATACCGTCCGGGGCGCTGCCGGCGGCGCGATCTTATGCGCGGAGCTTTTGAAGGCGCAGGGCTATATCGCGAAAAAATAAAAATTTTTAAAAGGAAAGGTGTATGGGAAAAAAGTTATTCATTGCGGAAAAACCGAGCGTGGCGCAGGAATTTGCAAAGGCGCTGAAATATCAGATGAGCCGCAGGGACGGGTATCTGGAATCGGAGGAGGCGATCGTGACGTGGTGCGTGGGACATCTGGTGACGATGAGCTATCCCGAGGTTTACGATATGAAGTACAAAAAATGGTCTGTGGACACGCTCCCGTTTATCCCGGAAACCTTTCGGTATGAGATCATACCCGGCGTAAAAAAACAGTTTGACATCGTCAGCTCCCTGCTGAACCGTCCGGATGTGGACACAATCTATGTGTGCACCGACTCCGGGCGGGAAGGGGAATACATTTACCGGCTGGTGGAGCAGGAAGCGGGCGTTTCGGGAAAAGAACGCCGCCGGGTGTGGATCGATTCCCAGACGGAGGAGGAAATCCAGAGGGGCGTCCGGGAGGCGAAGGATCTTTCGGAATACGACCATCTGGCAGACGCGGCGTATCTGCGGGCAAAAGAGGATTACCTGATGGGCATCAACTTTTCCCGGGCGCTGACGTTAAAATACGGCAACAATGTAAAAAATTATCTGCGCCGCGACCGTGCGGTGATCTCCGTGGGACGGGTAATGACATGTGTCCTTGGCATGGTGGTCAACCGGGAGCGGGAGATCCGCTCTTTTGTAAAAACGCCCTTTTACCGGGTAATGGGCAGCTTCGGGATCCCGGTGGAGGAAGGAAAGACAAGACCTTTCGAGGGCGAGTGGCGGGCAGCAGAGGGAAGCACTTATTTTGCGTCGCCGCTTCTTTATAAGGACAACGGCTTTAAAGAGAAAAAATCGGCAGAGGAGCTGATGGAACGTCTGGGCGCGGTTTTGCCGGACGGGACGATGGGGCAGGGATTTTCGGGCGCTTTTTTGGAAAAGTGCGAAAAGAAAAAGGAGCAGAAAAACCCGCCGCTTCTTTACAATCTGGCGGAGCTTCAAAACGACTGCTCCCGGATGTTTAAGATCAGTCCGGATGAAACGCTGCGGATCGCGCAGGAGCTGTATGAGAAAAAGCTGACGACCTATCCCAGAACGGACGCCCGCGTGCTTTCTTCGGCAGTGGCAAAGGAAATCCATAAAAATATCGGTGGGCTGAGAGGCTTTCCCCCTGCCGCTGCCTTCGCTGCACAGATCCTTGAAAACGGCGCGCATAAAAATATCGCAAAGAGCCGGTATGTGAACGACAAGCAGATCACGGACCATTACGCGATCATTCCGACGGGACAGGGGCTTTCCGCGCTGCGCAGCCTTTCTGCAGGGGCGGCGAAGGTGTACGAGGTGATCGTGCGCCGGTTCCTGAGCATTTTTTACCCGCCGGCTGTGTATCAGAAGGTGGCGCTGACGGTGCTTGCAAAATCTGCAGGGCTTCCGGATGGGGAACGCTTTTTTGCTTCCTTTAAGGTGCTGACGCAGGAAGGGTATCTGGCGGTAAGCAGACCGTCTTTTTCTGAAAAAAGAGACGAAGAGGAAAAGGAAAAAAAGAGCGGCGGCGAGGAAGAAACCCAGTGCGACGAGGCGTTTTTGCAGGTGCTTTCCAAGCTGAGAAAAGGGATGCAGCTTCCGCTTTCGGGGCTGTCAGTCCGGGAGGGCGAGACGTCGCCGCCTAAGCGCTACAATTCGGGAACGCTGATTCTGACGATGGAAAATGCGGGACAGTTTATTGAGGACGAGGAGCTGCGCGCCCAGATCAAAGGAAGCGGCATCGGCACGTCCGCGACCCGCGCGGAAATTTTAAAAAAGCTCGTGACGATCGAATATCTGGCGCTGAATAAAAAGACCCAGACGATCACGCCCACGCTGATGGGCGAAATGATCTACGACGTGGTTTCGGACTCGATCCGCCCGCTTTTAAACCCGGCGCTGACGGCAAGCTGGGAAAAGGGGCTGACGGGCGTGGCGGAAGGGACGATCACGCCGGAGGAGTACATGGGGAAGCTGGACGATTTTGTGCGCAGGCGTACGAACATCGTAAAACAGCTGCACAATCAGGCAGTTTTGTACCGGCAGTTCGACGCGGCGGCAGGTTTTTACAAAAAGAAGGAAGCCCAGCCAAAGAGCCGCGCCAAAAAGGAGGAAGCAGATCATGGAAGCAATGAAAATAAGCAATCTGTATGATCTTGAAAGGACGGTCGCAGCCCCTTTTCTGAAGCAGTTTACCTATCCGTGGGAGGCGCTGGCGGGCATCCGGGAATTTATCGTGACACTTGGAAACAGCCTGCCGGAAGACCGTTTTGAAAAGCGGGGAGAGGATGTCTGGATCGCAAAGAGCGCGCGCGTTGCGCCGACTGCCTTCCTGAACGGCCCGTGCATTGTCGATGAAAATGCGGAGATCCGCCACTGCGCCTTTGTGCGGGGCAGCGCGGTCATCGGAAAGGGCGCGGTCGTGGGCAATTCCACCGAATTAAAAAATGTGATCCTTTTCGATCAGGTACAGGTTCCCCATTACAATTATGTGGGGGACAGCATCCTTGGCTTCAAAGCCCATATGGGCGCGGGAGCGATTACTTCCAATGTAAAGAGCGACAAAACGCCCGTTGTGGTAAAGGCAGGGGAGCTGCAGATCGCGACCGGCCTGAAAAAATTCGGCGCGATGCTGGGCGACTGCGTGGAGGTCGGCTGCAACAGCGTTTTGAATCCGGGAACGGTTATCGGAAGGAATACAAACGTATATCCGTTGTCGCGGGTGCGCGGCTTTGTGCCGGAAGGGCATATTTTCAAGGCACAGGACGAAATTGTAAAAAAGACTGGATTTTTGGCGTAAAATGTGAGAAAATAGCATCAGCGTACAGCTGGTGCTTTTTTGCGGATCATTTCTGGCTCCGCTGCGGCGGTCAGCGCTGTATTTTGACAAAAGAAAGCTTTGCGCCTTTTTGGCGCGCCCGCTGACGAAATTTTCATCCATAGACGAAAGGAGATAACACATGATTTATTCACACGAAGTTGAACAGATGTGTCCGGTAGCGCAGGGCGTAAACCACGGCTGTGCTCCCATCCCGGAAGAAGCAAAATGGGTAAAAGCCAAAGAGATCAAGGACATATCCGGTCTGACTCATGGTGTAGGCTGGTGTGCACCTCAGCAGGGCGCATGTAAGCTGACCCTCAACGTTAAGGAAGGTATTATTCAGGAGGCTCTGATCGAGACGCTCGGCTGCTCCGGCATGACCCATTCCGCAGCTATGGCTGCTGAGATCCTGCCCGGCAGAACGCTTCTTGAGGCATTAAACACCGACCTTGTGTGTGACGCGATCAATACGGCTATGAGAGAGCTGTTCTTACAGATCGTTTACGGACGTACACAGTCCGCATTCTCTGAGGACGGACTTCCGATCGGCGCAGGTCTGGAAGATCTGGGCAAGGGCTTAAGAAGCCAGATCGGTACCATGTACGGTACCTTAAAGAAAGGTCCCCGTTACCTTGAAATGGCTGAAGGTTATGTAACCGGCATCGCTCTGGATGCAGACGATCAGATCATCGGCTACAAGTTTGTAAACTTCGGCAAGATGACAGACTTCATGAAGAAGGGCGACGATGCTCAGACAGCATACGAGAAGGCTTCCGGCCAGTACGGACGCGTTGATGATGCTGTAAGAATCATCGATCCCAGACAGGAATAAAAAGGAGGAGGTAACGAAGCATGGCATTATTTGAATCTTATGAAAGAAGAATCGACAAGATCAATGCTGTTTTAAATAGCTACGGTATTGCTTCTATCGAAGAAGCTGAGAAAATCACAAAAGATGCCGGCCTGGACGTTTACCATCAGGTAAAGGGTATCCAGCCCATCTGTTTTGAGAACGCTTGCTGGGCTTACATCGTAGGCGCTGCGATCGCAATCAAGAAAAACTGCAGAAAAGCATCCGATGCTGCCGCTGCAATCGGCGAGGGTCTTCAGGCTTTCTGTATCCCCGGTTCCGTTGCAGACCAGCGTAAGGTAGGCTTAGGCCATGGTAACCTGGGCAAGATGCTTTTGGAAGAAGAGACAGACTGCTTCTGCTTCCTGGCAGGTCACGAGTCCTTCGCAGCTGCTGAGGGCGCGATCGGTATCGCAGAGAAGGCGAACAAGGTTCGTCAGAAACCTCTCCGCGTTATCTTAAACGGTCTGGGCAAAGACGCTGCACAGATCATTTCCAGAATCAACGGCTTTACTTATGTAGAGACAGAGATGGATTACTCCACAGGCGAAGTAAAGGAAGTATTCCGTAAGGCTTACTCCGAAGGCCTTCGTGCAAAGGTAAACTGCTACGGCGCCAACGACGTAACAGAAGGCGTTGCAATCATGTGGAAAGAGGGCGTTGACGTTTCCATTACCGGTAACTCCACCAACCCCACAAGATTCCAGCATCCCGTTGCAGGTACTTACAAGAAGGAGTGCGTAGAGAAGGGCAAAAAGTACTTCTCCGTAGCTTCCGGCGGCGGCACAGGCCGTACCCTGCATCCGGACAATATGGCGGCTGGCCCGGCTTCCTATGGCTTGACCGACTCTATGGGCCGTATGCATGGCGATGCACAGTTCGCAGGTTCTTCTTCTGTTCCGGCGCACGTCGAGATGATGGGCTTGATCGGAATGGGCAACAACCCGATGGTTGGTGCGACTGTGGCATGTGCAGTTGCCGTATATGAGGCCTGCAAATAATTGGACAATCGGGTTGCCAGATAGTCCGGCAAGCCTGATTGAGAGAGTAATATAAAAAATGTTCAAAGCTCCCGCAGATGGGCGGGACGCTTGCCAGCACGCTGCGGCGTGCTGGCTCCGGCCGCAAAGCGTCCGGGAAGGCGGTTCATACCGCCTTTTAGCGTCCCGTTTGCCGGGGGCTTTTTCTCTTTTATAAGATCCCATTCGGTTTTATGTTTCGGTTAGAAACAAAAGATATTTCAGTGAACTCTTTATGCTTATAAAGCGGCACCGGGAAGGAATCCTTCTGTGCAGGCTGGCGGAGGCGTAATCGAGCGCCATTTGGTTACGGCCCCACTTCGAAATAAACAGAGGAATACAATATTATAATGTA
>ERZ894183.108-NODE-108-length-74069-cov-8.675048_pt1 | contig 74069 bp, 59 predicted proteins | sample MGYA00380279_ERZ894183 | MGnify/ENA primary metagenome ERZ894183 (study PRJEB32331, sample SAMN06328422) | human gut metagenome | biome: human gut microbiome; feature: stool | host: Homo sapiens | collected 2013-06-26 ... | reverse complement strand
AATAGGCAGTTCATGTTCTTCAATCTTCACCTGAACCTTCTTAGCATCAAGCGTAACAAATAATTTTTCGTTACCCTTATCATTATTTCTAAATTCTCCCTTAATCAATAATATACGCTTATTATAAACGTGAAACCGATAGCCACTCACAAAAAATTGGTTAAGCATCATTATTCTCCTTAATTTTCTATTAATACTCTAAATCTATTATTTTGCAATTGCCTGTAATGTCACAAAATATAATGTCCAACAATTAAGATATATTGCTATCATTATTAAATATGGACATATACTTCTCTTTACCTTAACAAATCCTGTTGAAATTGCAAGTCCTCCAACTGGTAATACCGGCAGAAAATATCTTCCTTGTATTCCCTGTATTGTCTTACTTCCAACCCATGTCCAATCTAACAGCAACGACACCATCACAAGTACTGATACAAATAAGAAAATCGCTCCACTCATATATCTAACGTTTTTCTTAACATAATGGCTCTGTTTTTCTTCCACCAGCACGCTAAGCAAAAATACTATAATAAATGTGATCAATATAATATTAGGAATACTGAAATTTAACCACCCCAATGGAGTGGATATCATCTGTCCTAAATAATCTGACGTCAAACGTTCAAACGTTCTCCAAAACATTCCAACGCTTATCAATGGATATTTCAGACAATATGCCAATGAAATCTTTTCAACTGAACTGTCTACTGCACTTTGTCCAGTTCCAATCGAATTTAAAATTGCCGTCAACTTGGTTATACAAAGTACCGCCACACTGAACACTACTGTTCCAAAAGCCATTAATTCTTTCTTCTTTTTATTACCAAAGCTCTCTGCTGGAATAAGAAGCGCAAGACCTAAGATCGGCAAATATACAAATTTCAATGATGCAATAACAACTATAGTACACGCCATAATTCCCATGTCGCTAACCGTTATTTGGGACGGATTAACTATTTTCGATATCAACAACACACTTAGCACAAAACAAGCATCAATCAATATCGAATCATAGCTATATGATACTACCTGCTGCAATGTCATCGGAAACAATCCAATTATAGCCAGCATTTCTTTATACACCGGAATTTTCCTGATTGCCCAGAACATACACAGGCAATAGAAAATCAAGGCCATAAATCTTCCCATCATAATGAATTGTATATCTTTCAGCCTAAACAGCTTTGCTACAAGCAACCCGATAACCTGCGGAATATATCCAAAAGTCGCATTTAACATTGTACGTGTGGATATCACATTCCCACTGTTATCTGCATGAAGTATTCCGTTAACTTCTTTTACATAGCTATCTTTTGTTATATCTGTAGTATTATGCCACAGATTATCTTCCATTAAAACATTTCCGTTTTCGTCTAATACTTTTTCACCTAATATTCTACTACTCTGAGCATATGCCGTAGCAAAATGCGCCGGTTCATCCGGCACCGAAAACGGAGACAAAACAAACATATACAGCACACCAAGCACCAATGCTGCACATACAAAGTATTTTTCTATATTTACATGCTTTACATTTAATAATATAACCAGTGCCAGACATCCCAAAAAGCCGGCCAACAGTGCAATATAAAAATATTTCAGTCCCTGATGTGTTCCATTCAACAGATTATATCCTATGACTGACTGATTTAATTCTGTGCCATTAACAGAAAGCTTAACATGATTTTTATGATTCTGTTCCACAACTGGGATAAATAATCCCTTTTCACCAACTGAATCTACATGTATTGAAAATGTATATTTTCTATCTTTCACTCCTGCCACGCGATTACCTAACAAGAAATTATAATATTCTCCCTGTGCTCCTTCAGCTGAATTCCATTCCCATGAATTCAACAGTTCTCCTGTTTCACTGTCACGCAATTCAACATGAGCACGCACTCCCTCGTTTTCAGAGCTTCCCAATCTCAGCGAAATACCCTCGATTTCATCTGTCTGTATTTGTATTTCTTGTTCTATAGTGTCATTTGGCTTTATTTCAATCTGTTCCCTTGCCTCCTCATTCCCCACTACTTCTACTTTGTGAGGCAGATGAATGCTGTCATTCCATTCAAACCTATATGCAAAATACATGGAAACGCTCAATATACACCAAAAAACGACAGTCAACACAAAAAATTTATTACCCTCGTATCCTTTTTTTATTTTATCTATAGATTTTCCGACCATTCCTCAATCCTTTTCCTTAAATACCAGTAATGCAGCTTTACTCTTCATTCTTTTCATATAACGCCAGTTCCTGTGCCAATTCTTTTATTCTAATAGATGCTCTTGAAACAGCAACTGTCAAAACAAATATAATCATCAGTGAAAAGCAAAATCCCAGGAAAAACAGCATATTAATCGGACTTGCTATTCCTAGTTTATGTGCCATCCATGTAATCAATTGCGGAAAACAATCCAATACAAAAATGCCCACTCCTACTATCAGCCACGCTAATGCATATCGCAATTCCAATTTTTTATTTCTGATCATATTTATTATTACACATAATGCTAATATAACAGCTATTCCTATTATCATCTGGATTCTTATATTCATTTCATTCACCTTCTAATACTTTCTGATTCGTTCAATCAAGATTGCAAGTGTTACTTTAATCATATAATACACTGATTTTTTCATAGAAATAGAAGAAACTCCTCCTGTTCTTTCTTTCATAATGACAGGTATTTCTTTAACTTTCATCTTTCTTCTTAATACAGCAACAACGCTTTCCGGTTCCGGATAATCTCTAGGATAGTCAACAGCAAATAATGCCATCACATTACGTCCAATCATACGAAGTCCCGATGTCGGGTCTGTGATTTTCGTACCGGTAAGAATTGTGATCAATTTTGAGAAAAATACAATTCCGATTCTTCTCAATTGCGATGACTGAAAACCTTCTTTTTCAATAAACCTTGATCCAATCACCATATCTAAATTATTATTAAAAAGATGCTCCGCCATAATGCTGAGAAATTCCGGATCATGCTGTCCATCACCATCAACCTGCACTGCCACGTCATAATCATGTCTCAACGCATATTTGTAGCCAGTCTGAACAGCTCCGCCTATTCCTAAATTAATAGGCAAATTGACCACATTGTAACCTTTTTCCTCACAGATCTGACGTGTACGATCAGTCGAACAATCATTTATGATCACATAATCAAACCCCTGTGCATTTTCCTGTATAGCTGTAACTGTTTTTTCTATATTACTTTCTTCGTTATATGCAGGAATAATAATCAATTTTTTCATAACTACTACTCTATAATCCTCTCTAAATTATCTGTCGTATGTTCCCATGTAAAATTGTTTTTCAATCTATTGTAACACAATTCTTGTCCTTTTTTTCTTAATTCATCATCAGCGGCTGCTTTTTCTATTGCTCTATATATATTATCTACCGAATTATCTTTCATTACAGTGCCATAATTCTCATCAACCACTAACTCCTTCGTTCCACCTCTTTCAGTTGTAATGATATAGCATTTACATGCCGCTGCTTCTAATGCTGAAGTTGCAAATCCTTCCGAAACTGAAGGAAGACAGAAAATGTCTGTTTGTTTTAGTACTGCAATCACATCTTCAAATTGTAGCCTCCCTAACGGAATAATATATTCCGATCTATGCGATTCAACATACGCTTTTTCTTCACCTTCACCTGCAAGCATTAAATATAACGGTTTATGATTTTTATTATATCTTTCAACCGCTTCAATCAATTCATAAATACCTTTTTCTTTTAGTAATCTTCCTGTAAATACAATTACCAACGCATCATCTGCGATTGAATATTCTTTTCTGAAATCCCGTTGCTCCCTCTCTTTCAAACACTCAATCTTTTCTAAATCTACAGCATTGTACAATACACCTTTGGAATCAATTCCGAAATGAGCTGACCATTCACAGCACGCTTCCGAAACGCCATAATAATCTTTACATATTCTTTTCAACACCATCGTATGGATATGTTCATACACACCACCAACAAAATCCAGCACTCTATTATGCACAGATAAATGACTTGTCCCATGTTCTATACATATACTTTTTATGTGCTTCTTTTTAGCATATAAAGCAGCATATATAGAATGGAAATAGAAACGAGCATTAATCACAACAATATTATACTTTTGTTTTTTTAAATACCGATGTATTCTCCAAAAATCCTTATTCAATTTCATAATAGGGAAACGACCGTTAATCAAATTGTAACATGGAAATCTTAACACTTTGATTCCGTCGATTTTTTCATGCAGAGGACTTCCAGTAGTATTATTTGTAATAATAACAACCTCATTTCCCCTTTTTAACAATTCTTTCGAAATATTATATGTATAATTCTCAATTCCTCCCATATGTGGTAAAAATTGAGCTGCAAAAATACAATACTTTTTCTTCATGCTTCTTCCCTTTTCAAACAATTAATAATTAGTCTCTTCCTAATATACTCAGGAAGAGACCTCTACAATTATCATTTAAATTCTATTTTTTAGCGTTTAAATCTTTCTTAATCCTCGTTGTTGATATTTCCGGAGTACGTGGCAAATATACTACATCACAGTATTCTTTCAGGAAATCAAATTTTCCTTCCCAATCATCACCCATAACAAAAGTATCTGCGTGATACTGCTGTACATCAGTCACTTTTTGCTCCCAGTTCTCCTCCGGAATAACCAGATCCACATAACGAATCGCTTCTAAAAGTCTTTTTCGCTCTTCATAAGTAAAATAACACTTTTTCTGCTTTTCATTCCAATTAAATTCATCTGTCGATAAAGCAACGATTAAATAATCACCATACTGCTTTGCCCGCTGTAACAGATTAATATGTCCATAATGCAACAGATCAAATGTACCATAAGTAATTACTCTTTTCATAACTTTTCTCCTTTTTATTCCCAACTTGTTCTTTTCATATTATACATAATAAAAATTCCAAACACAACAACTGTTGTCATCATTGGAATAACATATGAAACAACCGCACCAGTCAATCCATAGGCTCGTACAAAAAGAAATGGAACAACCAATGCAAATACAAATCCAACTGCATACCCTGCCAAAACCAGCATCTGTTTACGCATGACAGTAAGAACATAATAAAAGATGGTTATGATCGCATTCATGCTTCCTCCAAGCATAACAATGACCAACTCTATTCTATATGCCCCCAGATCTAATCCGGAAATCAAATTCAAAAACCAGATTCCAAGCAGATATGCCCCAATGACAGCTCCCACTGTCAGAATCAGGATCCACACGATTGACTTCTTTATGATTTTTAAAAATTCTTTTTTATTCTTCTGCTCCCAGTAATGTGCCATAGGTGTCAGCATTGGACGAAATCCAAACAAACTGAACAGATTAATAACAAATGCCGGCATCAACAAAAATCCATAATAATTCTGGATTTCATTTGACATGTGTGCATCAATTGCATACCTTGATGCATTAACCATATACGAAAGCATAAAACTTCCTATAAATAATGGAAAACACTGTTTAAATAATTCTTTCCACTTATCCCAGCATATCTCCAATCTACATTTCTCATATCTTTTAGATAATCTGTAATCAAAAAAGAAAATAAAAACCACTTCCACTACACACATGGTAATCGCCGAAAACACAAGATCATGGAACAATCCCAGCGTGATCCCGAAGAATATAGTACTCAGAATAACCCGAATACCCAATGCCATTCCTGACAGATCAATTCGATTCTCCAACTGGAATAATCCTTGAAATGAATCAGAAATACAATCGATTGCTTTGTACAAGCAGATAAAAAACATAACTGCTGCCACATCACTTTTCTTTGAAACGGTGATATATATAATAAGACTCAGAACCATAATCAAACTGGTTGCAACACGGAATGTGAAATAATCCTTAAACTCCAGATTCTTCTTTACATCTGTAACCTGAATAGCCCTGGTTTCAAAGCAGCCTATAGAAGTCAGCATCTGTGCTGTTGAAAATGCAAGGCTGAAAATCCCTCCATCACTACTTCCATTCATTCTCGTAACCATCGTCAAAAGCACAAAAGAAGCCAATGCATTACTCATGCTTCCGATCATATTCCAGCTGAATTTTCTTATATCTGAATTTTGTTTTACTTTATTCATATTCTTCTCCAAAATCCAGAACATCCGGACAATGATTTACTCTCTTTTCTATCGGTGGCATTGTCATATAATCACCAAATAAACGAGTCAGATATCTGTCGTATTCCTTTGGCATATAGACTTCCATATCTTCAAACGGCATCTTCACCAGAGGATACATTTCATCTTTAGATATATAAGATTTATTAGACATTGTTACTCTAAACGTATTCATATATTTAGTTGTCTGATCATTATATCTTGTCTCTTCTTTTTCAAGCAGACGATACAAAAATGCCGGTGAAATACGACATACCTTCAATACAATGTGTACCATTTTACAAATCATCATTGCAAACTTATTTTGCCATCCACCGAACGGAATATCCGGTTCCCCGCATCCTCGCAGGAAAAGCAGTTTGTCCAAAAGCCAAGTTCTTCTAAGCTGTCTGGTACGCTTTTTCCCATCATCCGGCATATTATCCAACGGAAAAATATCTATATCAATACATCGCTCGCACTTGGAATTCCTGGCATGAAATGGTACAAACTTTGTTCCCTTTTTCTGTATCTTAGTAACATTCACCGAATAATCTTCATTAGTTAACGGAGTTAATATTTTATATTTATCCCCCATTTCCTTCTCAATAGCATCAAGTAATATATCATAGTCTTTGCGTGGCATTGCAACGTCAATATCATCATCCCATGGAATAAATCCCTGATGACGTACTACTCCAATCCCGGATCCGCCTAACAGAAAATATGAAAGACCATGTTCTTCACATATCAATGCAAAGTCTTTTAAGATCCCAGTCTGGACTTTCTGTAACTTTTTCAATACTTCTGGATCATATTCTTTATAATGATGTGCCATAGATTTCTTTTTCTCCTTCAAATTTCAATAAATATGGATAATGATTCTGTCTCTTTTCCTCTGGTGGAAGCTGCATATAATCGCCATACATTTCCCGCAGAATCTTGTCATATTCCTTTGGTACTTTTACTTTTATATCTTCAAACTCCATATCAACCAAAGGGAATAAATCCTTTCTGCTAATACGGCTTTCCCAGGTCATCGTATCATTAAACTGCGCATAAACCTGTGATCTGCCAGCATAACGAGTTGCATTCTTCTTCCATTTTTTGCTCAGCCACTCATTCGTCACAGGAATTACCTTCCATACATAGTGTGCAATTCCACTGGCAACTCTCATAACAAAATTCCCCTCTTTAAACACACTGCTCGTATAAAAATTAACATTTTTTGTCATATACAACTGACGCAAAAGCAGAGATTTCCTGATCTGCTTGGCTCTTTCCTTTTTATTCATTGCCATTGCATCAAACACAAAAATGTCAATATTAATACCCATTTCAAAATTGCCATGGTCATAATTCGTAGCAAATCTTGTTCCCTTTTTGTACATTTTAGTAACGAAATTATAGTACTTCTGCGGGCAATCCGGTCCTGCCAGTCCAAATTTCCCATGGAATTCTTTTGGTGCAACTTTGATAAACTTTTCATAATCATCACGTAACATTCCAAAATCCATATCATCATCCCATGGAATAAATCCGTGATGACGTACAGCCCCGATTGCTGTGCCAAACACCGCGAAATAATTAATACTATATTTATTACAAATCCGTACGAATTCCTTCAATACTACCAATTCTTCCTGCTGTATTTTTTGAAGCACGGCAGGATCGTATTGTCTATATCCCATATAATTTTCACCTCATTATCACTTTTCAATGTTTTATTATATACCCATAACTTCACCATATCAAGATTCCGTCTGAATCCTTGACAATGCTCTCTTGATAACATGAAATATCTTGTTTCTTACAATGTCGATAATACTGCAAACCAGATAAACTGCTAAAACAACAATAATCAACTTTAATAATACGCGTTTATATGCCCCAACAGACAATTCACTTTCAAACAACCGTGCCACTATTCCATTTCGAATCAAATTATTGTCATGTATCAGATATACCCCTAATGTTGCGTTAGAAAAAATCGCCATCACAGTTTCAACTCGCCATTTCTTCACCGTCTCAATGTTCTCAAAATTTATATTTACAAAGAGTACTAACAGCGCAAGGCTTCCAAGAAATATAGTCGGTGACGTATAATCAACCAGAATATTGGCACAAGCTATATTTCCTGCTTTTTCCATACATATCTTACTCAAAAATGTGAGCAACGTCATCAGCACAAACACTGACAGGCATATCCTTCTTTTCACTTTCTTATAATCAAAATATTTGCGTATATATGCGCCAAATAAATACATAAGACATAACCATAAAGAAGAATATCCTCCATTTACAGTAAACGGATCAATATTGACCGCTCCTTGTAACAGATACCTTACGATTACCGGTAAAATACTATATATCAAAAATATCGCAATTAATACTCTTCTATATAACAATTTGTCAATCTTATCAATCGCAATTCTCATAATTGGTATCAAACACATCATACCAAAATATGCTGTAATATACCAACTTTTACGAGATGTTATCGGGAAAATAGAATATACCCACTCTTCTTTGGAGATAGTTCCTGCCAGCAATGTACAATTCATAAAAATCGTTATGCCCAAACTATAAAATATAACCTGCAACCATAACTCAAATAATTTACGAACATTGCAACGTGCCAGCAAAAATCCGCTGATCAAAGCATAGCAATTCACGGCTCCGTAACAGGCTATTTCCATCAGCCATGCTGCTTGATAACTTCCAGACATAATAGGAAGAGTTTCCAGAATCCCGCCATGTCCTAACATATGTAACGTTATAATCATAGTCATAGATACTATTTTCAACATATCTATCCCTATATTTCTTTTCAATCACATTCACCGCTTTCTCCTGCTTTTATGCAGACTTTTTGATTATAACATATCTTATACATCTGCGCCATAGCAGATCCAAATAAATTAGGGAACCGGCTAATGCCGATTCCCCTTCGATTAATTCATCTTAGTTCCAGTTGTCTGATCATAGATTGTATATCCCACAGTATCCTTCTCTGCATATGTCTTTGTATAGACTCCGGCAGAATTAATCCAGTAATACTTTGCTCCATTCTTGACATAGGCATAGGTTACCATCACACCATCTTTATCCAGATAATAGTTGCCAACCCAGCCTTTTTTAGCAACTGCTCCGGATACTGTTGCATAATACCACTTGCCTCCAAGCTGGAACCAGCCTGTGACCATTGCTCCGGATACATTCATGTAGTATGTTGCTCCTTTAATAGATACAAAACCAGTTGTCATCTTACCAGTTGACGGATCCATATAATACCAGTACGATCCACTCTTTACCCAGCCTGTCATGCTCGCTCCGGATGAAGCGAAATAATAATATGTTCCGTTAACGCTTCTCCAACCCACAGACATCGCTCCGGATGGCATGAAGTAATACTTACTTCCTCCAATTGTCTGCCAGCCAGTTACCATCCTTCCTGTGTACGGATCCATGTAATACCAGGATGTTCCGCTCTTTACCCAGCCACGCTTAAGTCCGGATGTGGTTGAATAATAATATGCACCATTATCCAAGTACCAACCATTAACGACATAACCATTAGCACCAAACGCATATTCTACTCCATTAATGGTAAGAATCTCATTCTTCGCATATGTATTATCTGAATACTGATACCACCAGCCTTTGGAATCCTGTTTCCAGGTACCGGTTGGAGCAGGAACAAGATACGGGATTGCTACTTCTGAGCCTTCCTGCATTTCGTCACACACTGAACAGTGGATACTTTTCCATCCCCACGTCCAGAGTCCCGGTTCAACATCTATCGTATAATATGTATTCCACTTATGCCCTGTTGCTTTGATCTCGGTTATATCCAGCTTCTCGTCACATCTGCTGCACTGATGATATTTACTTCCATCTTCTGTACAGGTTGCTTCCGTTTCTACGATCCACTTGTCAGACACATCATGACCTAACGCTGCAATTTCTTCTTGCTTTTCTTCAGCACAGCCTTTTCTCGTACAATGATATACTTTCTTACCATTTTCTGCACAAGTTGCTTCTGTTGTTATCTCACCATCATCCCAATCATGTTTCACTGCTGGTAATACTTTTTCACTATTTTCTTTAATCTCGTCACACACACTGCAATGAATACTTTCACTTCCGTCTTCTGTACACGTTGGTGCCTGATCAACCGTGTAGTAATTATCCCAGGTATGTTCACACTCAAACACGCCAAACTGTTTATTGTAGCCTTCGGCGTAAGCTTGTGCGGTCGAACCTTCATAACCATAAATCCGATTACAATCTATAGTACTTCCATAAGACATATTCCATTCACATTTTGGATTAAGTACAGTCACAGATGAAATTCCTTTTATTCCTCTGAACGCATGAACGTCAATTTTCTCAACACTTCGCGGAATAATAATATCCCCGACAAATCCTTCGCATCCCTCAAACGCAGACCAACCTATCGTTGAAATCTTTCTCGATAATTTCAGTTTTCCATCAAATCCACTACAACCGTAAAATGCGTAATCTCCTATTTCAGTTACACTATCCGGAATAATCACATCTCCCGTTAATCCAGTACAATTCTTAAATGTTTCATATCCTATTTCAGTTACGCCATCTGGAAGAACCACTTTTCCTGTAAGACCACTACAGCCTGAAAACGTTCCGACAAGTGCGGTTACACTATCTGGAATATCCAACTTTCCCACGAAACCAGTACACCCCGAAAATGTAAAATAAAGTGTAGTTACGCCATCTGGAATATTCAACTCTCCCGTGAAACCAGTACAATCCTTAAATGCACTATCCCCGATTTTAGTCATGCTATCCGGAAGAATCAAATTTCCTGTAAAACCACTACAATCATTAAATGCATAATCTCCTATTTTAGTTACACTATCTGCAAGAACCAACTTCCCCTTAAAACCGTTACAATTTTCAAATGTACTGACCCCGATTTCATCCACACCATCTGAGATAACTAGCTTTCCCGTGAAACCGTTGCAATTTTCAAATGCATGATCACCTACTTTAATCAGACTACCTGGAATAACTAAATCTCCTGTGAAGCCAGTACAGCCAGAAAATGCATACTCTTCCAAATATGTCAGCTTATCCGGGAGAACCAAATCCCCTGTGAATCCACTACAACCAGAAAATGCCCCCTTACCTATTGTTGTCACGCTATCCGGAATAACCAGCTCGCCTTTGAACCCTTTACAATCGGCAAATGCACCACCTTCAATACTTTTCAACCCTTTCGGAAGCTTCAGGCTATCAAATCCGCTACAGCCTCCAAATGCAGTATCACCGATACTTTTTAATCCTTCTGATAACTCCAGGCTTCCCGAAAATCCACTGCAGCACCAAAACGCCATATTTCCAATTTCAGTTACACTACCCGGAATAACTAAATCTCCTGCGAAGCCAGTACACTCTCTAAATGCCCATTCTCCGATTGTAGTTACACTATCCGGAATATTTAACCCACCTGTAAATCCATCACATCTAAGAAATGCCGAATTACCGATCTTAGTTACACTATCCGGAATATTTAAATCTCCTGTAAACCCCTTACAGTTTGCAAATGCCGAATTACCGATCTCAGTTACACTATTCGGGACAACCAACTCTCCCGTGAACCCTCTGCAGCCGGCAAACGCACCACCATCAATACTTTTCAACCCTTTCGGAAGTTTCAGGCTATCAAATCCACTACAGCCCCCAAATGCAGAGTCTGCTATTTCAGTTATACTCTCCGGAATAACTAACTCCCCTGTAAATCCACTACAACCATCAAATGCATAATTACCGATTGTAGCTACACTGTCTGGAATAACTAACTTTCCTGTAAATCCACTACATTCTCTAAATGCCCATTCACCTATTTCGATCACGCTATCCGGAATAACCAGCTCTCCTGTAAATCCGCTACGACCATTGAATGCCTGTTTTCCGATAGTTCTCAGCCCTTCTGGTAACACAAGATTCCCAGACAGTCCTGTTAGAGTATCAAACGCATAACTTCCAATACTTATCACACCTTCCTGGATCTCTAATGTCTTTATATTTTTTTCATATGCATTTACTTTCCAGGGATAAGCACCGGAATAAGCAGGGCTCATCATATCCCCTTCTCCGCTTATCACAAGCTTATCGCCCTTCCCATCAGAGTCCGTATCATACACAGTCCATGTTACATCATCATTTTCTGTTGCTCCACACGCTCCGCTATCTTTAATTACTCCTTGTTCTGCCTGTGTGTCTACAGATAAATCTGTGCTGTCGTTACTTTCGGACTGTCCAATTGCATCGACAGCTTCTTCTTCCTGCTCAGGTTTCTCTGTAACCGTTTCTTCTTCAGTTGGTTCTTCCCCAACCTCTTCTGATTCTTCTTCATCCGTATTCTGTCCGGCATCCTCAGTCTGTTCTGTCTCCACTTCCGATGCCTGTACCACCGATATACTACCCGGCGCAATCAGATTCGCAGCCATAATTCCTGCGCCAAGTAACGCGATTAATCTTTTTCTTCTCATACCTTATCCTCACCTTGTTTTTCACAAACTTTTTGTGCAACATATATCATAAAATTATAGCATTTCCTAATATTTCTTTCAATCATATGATAAATCTATAGTTTTCTCCCTTGACATTTCCTTAATATATATATATCATATAGTTGTTCATATAATTCGGAGGTGCTAAGTACATGAACATTCAAGAATATGACATTTTGAACGCAATTTTTACTACAACAAATGCAACGCAACGTTCACTAGCTGATTGCTCCGGTCATTCTCTTGGTATTGTGAATCGTTCCATCAAAAAGCTTACATCTGATGGCTATCTCACCACTACCATGCGGCCTACGGATAGAGCAATCGCATTGTATAAGCATTCTGTTCCGCAGAATGCCATTATACTCGCTGCGGGTTTTGGAATGAGAATGGTTCCAATTAACACGGAAACGCCAAAAGGATTGCTGGAAATACACGGTGAAGCTTTAATCGAACGTATTATCAGGCAACTGCACGAAGCCAATATTCATAATATCTACATTGTAGTAGGATTCATGAAAGAACAGTATGAATACCTGATCGATGAATATGATGTTACATTGATTGTAAATGCAGACTATGCATCAAAAAACAATCTGCATTCTCTCAATCTTGCATCAGAATATTTGAAGAATTCCTATATCATTCCTTGTGATATCTGGTGCAAAGACAATCCATTCCACACACACGAGCTGTATTCATGGTATATGGTAAGCGATGCACAAACCACCGAAAGCTCTGTTCGCGTTAACCGAAAAATGGAATTAACCACTATTTCTAAAACGGCTATCGGCAATGCGATGATCGGTATTTCATATCTCTCTGACAATGATTCTTCATATATTCAGCAGCGATTATCTTCTTTAGATAATGACGCCCGATATGATGGATGCTTTTGGGAAGAGGCATTATACAATCATAACAGAATGGTGATTCCAGCCAGAATCATACCTGGTTCAAACGCAGTAGAAATAAATACTTACGAACAATTACGAGAACTTGATGAGCATTCTAATCATTTACAATCGGACATCTTGCAGATAGCTGCAGATGCTCTTAACGGAAACCAGGAAGACATCTGTAACATTACAGTCTTGAAAAAAGGAATGACCAATCGATCTTTCCTCTTTGACTATCAGGGGATCAAACATATCATGCGTATTCCTGGCGAAGGAACCGATCAGTTGATCAACCGAAGAAATGAAGCAGCCGTTTATCAAACAATTCAAGATAAACATATCTGCGATGATATTGAATATATCAATCCTGAAAATGGATATAAACTCACACGCTTCTTAGATAATGCCCGTGTTTGTGATCCATTATCAACCGAAGATATAACCAAATGCATGAATAAGTTGCGATCTTTCCATGATTTAAAATTAAAAGTAAATCATCGTTTTGATTTATTCAGACAAATAGATTTCTACGAAACGCTATGGAAAGGAAAATCCTCTGTATACAGAGATTATCAGAAAACCAAAGCTGAAGTATTTGCCCTCAAGAACTATATTGACAAATACGCTGCTGAAGAAGTACTGACACATATCGATGCCGTACCAGATAACTTTTTATTCTGCACAGATTCATCAGGGAATGAAGACATTCGTCTGATAGATTGGGAATATGCCGGAATGCAGGATCCACATGTTGATATAGCAATGTTCAGCATTTATGCATTCTATAGCAGGGAACAGATTGATCAGCTAATCGATATTTACTTTAATGGGAACTGTCCGGATACGACTCGTATTAAAATATACTGCTATGTTGCGATAGCCGGTCTTCTTTGGAGTAACTGGTGTGAATACAAACGTAATCTTGGTGTTGATTTTAGCGAGTATTCATTAAAGCAATATCGCTACGCCAAAGAATATTCACGACTGGCAAAAAAAGAATGCATCGACAGAAATTTATTATAAGGAGAATACACCATGTATAAAGTAAAAAGATCCATCATTATGGCTGCCGGACTCGGCAAACGAATGCAGCCGGTAACTTTAACCACACCTAAGCCACTGGTATCCGTAAACGGAACACGTATGATCGACACTGTTATAGAAGGATTGCATCAAAACGGAATCCATGAAATATATATCGTTGTTGGATATTTAAAAGAACAGTTTTATATACTGGAAGAACAATATCCTGGAGTAAAAATCTTAGAAAATCCTTATTATGATACCTGTAATAATATTTCATCCTTGTATGTTGCCCGCGAGCATCTGGAGGATGTCATCATATTAGATGGTGATCAGATCATATATAATCCACAGATCTTACATCCGGAATTCGAAAGATCAGGATATAACTGTATTTGGACAGATACCCCAACCGATGAATGGTTACTCGCTTTATCCGATAATCTTGTTACTTCCTGTAGCCGAACCGGTGGATCACATGGCTGGCAATTATACAGCATTTCCCGATGGAATAAAGAGGACGGACGCAAACTGAAAAAACATCTGGAGCTGGAATTTGAGGAAAAAAAGAACACTCAAATATACTGGGATGATGTCGCACTGTTTTGTCATCCGAATGATTACCAGCTTGGTATCCAGACAATGCTTGAGAATGACATCATAGAAATCGACAACCTGCAGGAATTAGCCGCTATCGATTCCAAATACGAACGTTATCTGAATGGAGGAAACACAAATGAATAACAAGAAACAATCCGCAAATCCACACAATATCGACTGGATGATCACACTTTTACCATTAATCATGATTATTGGTTTATGTGTATTATTCTTTTGTTTCCCAACGCAATCCAATACCGTTCTAAGCAATATACGATTTCTACTTGGAGACACATTTGGTGTGTATTACTTAATTATTGGACTGGGTATTTTTCTCCTTTCTATCTATGTTGCATGTTCCAAATATGGTAACATCGTACTTGGTGCCCCGAATGAAAAGCCTAAATTTTCTTTCTTCGCCTGGGGGTCTATGATGTTTACTGCCGGATTAGCCGCTGACATTTTATTCTATTCTTTTTCAGAATGGATTCTTTACGCCTCTGATCCACATATTGCAGAATTAGGAAGCATACAGGACTGGGCCAGTACATACCCTATTTTCCACTGGAGTCTGATTCCATGGGGATTCTATCTTGTACTTGCCGTTGCATTCGGCTTTATGCTCCATGTACGCAAACGTGACCGTCAAAAATATTCCGAAGCGTGTCGTCCTATCCTTGGCAAATACACCGATGGTATTCTTGGGCGATTAATTGATCTGCTCGCTGTATTCGCATTGCTGGCTGGAACTGCTACTACATTCAGTCTTGCCACTCCGTTAATGGCAAGTGTAATCGGTGAACTGTTCCATATACAGATCAACCGAACTGTTGTGACCATTATAATCTTAGTACTGACATGTGTTGTATATACGTATTCCCTTTTGCATGGATTTAAAGGAATCAGCTTTCTCGCCAAATCATGCATTTATTTATTCTTTGGTCTCTTAGCATTTGTTCTTTTATTCAGTGGTGAGACCAAATACATTATTGAAACTGGTTTTTCTTCTGTAGGTCGAATGTTCCAGAACTTCTTCCAGCTGGCAACATTTACAGACCCACAGAGAACCACTTCATTTCCACAAAACTGGACGATCTTCTATTGGGCATACTGGATGGTATGGTGCGTAGCAACACCATTCTTTATTGGTAATATATCCCGAGGAAGAACAGTGCGTCAGACAATCTTAGGCGGATACGTATTCGGCTGCGGATCAACAATCATTAGTTTTATCATCCTTGGCAATTATTCACTTAAGCAACAGATCACCGGTGCTGCAGATTATCTGGCCATGTATCAGAAGAATGGGGATCTTTATGAAATCATCATTGCTATCGTAAAATCTCTTCCATGTGCTCCACTGATTCTCGCACTGCTTTTTATCACGATGGTTGCCTTTTATGCCACATCATTTGATTCAATTGCTTTAATAGGTGCCTGCTACAGCTATCACAGACTGGGTGAAAACGAGTCCCCGCACAGATTAATTGAATTAATGTGGTGTATATTGCTTATTCTGTTACCGATTGCTCTGGTATTCTCCGACAGTTCCATGAGCAATCTACAATCTGTGAGCATCATCGCTGCTTTCCCGATCGGTGCAGTCATAGTGCTGATCACACTAAGTTTTCTGAAAGATGCTAAAAAATATATGAATGGTCAATAAAGCAACAAGGGGCTGTCGCGACAGCCCCCATCTTATTTCTACCATATTCTTCTATACAAACGGTCTTGCAGCTCCGATTACTCTTCCTCTGCTTCCAATTGGCTTAATGGATACTCCCTGTCTTGGCCATGAATCAATAATCTGTCCATTTCCAAGGTAGATTGCCACATGTCCGCTATAATAAATCAAATCACCACGTTGAATCGAATTGACATTAACAGGCATAAATGTATGATTCCGATACCAATTCATAGAATTGTAAGTCTGCATTGGCAGCCATCTGTGGTTATATGGATTATATACTCCAAGATCCATACCTGTAGCATACAGACACTGTAGAACCAGTCCTGAACAATCTACTGCATCTCCGGGATAACTGGACCATGGCTCAATATATTTTGTACCCAAATACTCGTAAGCTCTTGCAATAAATGCCTCTACACATTCCTGACGTGTTGCATTGATAGAAATACGAGACGGAGTTACATAGGTAAAATAACCTTTACAATAAGACGGAAGCAATACAGATAATGAACTCACTTGCGGATAACCTGCCGGATTCTGCCATCCCATTTTATTTCTGGAACGATGATATGCACCATTTTCATGTAACACATAACCATCAATCACTGTGTTTTTAGCCATAACTCCTTCTTGACCGCCATGACTATCATCCTTGGTATACATGTAATACCAGGCACTGCCGGCGAACTGCCATCCGGTTTTCATAGCACCGTCACCTGCAAGCCAATACCACTCTCCATCCAGCGACAACCAATTGGTCGACATGGCTCCACTGGCACGGAAATGATACCACTTATTGTTAATGGATTCCCAACTGTCACTTACCAATTTGTTATCATTATTCGGATCCAGATAATACCAGTATCCTTTAATAGCGCGCCAGCCGGATGCTACTAGACCTGAGGCATCATAATAATACCAATCTTCGCCATCCAGATACCAACCTTCATGCATTGCTCCACTGGCTTTGAATATATATGTATCCCCACCAATCTCCATAGAACAATCACTAACCATTAATCCCGGATATTTCGTATTATTGCCATCCAGATAATACCATAGATTCTTAAGTTTTTTCCAGCCAACTACTAAGCTTCCATTTGGATTAGCATAATACCAGCCTTCTGCTCGTCGCACCCATCCAGCGCCATTCATAACGCCATTTTCCTTAAAGCTATAGTACTGGTCACCTACCTGGAACACACAATCTTCAACCATGATTCCAGGGTGTTCTTCATTCGCTCCATCCAGATAATACCATAGATTCTTAAGCTTTATCCATCCTAATGCAAAAACTCCATTGCTTTTCGCATAGTACCATCCTTCTGGTCTCAACACCCAGCCTGTCAGCATTGCACCGCTAGCGTCAAATGCATAATTGCATCCTCCGATGTTCTTGACCATATCACTAACCATGATCCCTTCATTATCTTTGTCCAGATAGTACCACTTTGATCGTAATTGGATCCATCCATAATATAGAGTGTTGGCTTCTTTACAATAATACCATTCGCCATCAACATAGTTCCAGCCGATCTTCCAATTCTGCGCTGGTAGTTCAGGTTCTGATATTTCCGGTACATCCGGATTCTCCTGAACTACTGTCTGATCTTCGTCTTCCGAAGCACCTGATATCATCTGATCCTCTGTACCAGGTTCTTCCAATCCTTGCGAATCCTCTTGTTCTGCATGTACTGCTTCATTCATTTCAGCCAATGCACTCATTGGAATACACATTGATATGATCAAGAGACTGATCAATATGTTCCGCACTTTCTTAATCATGTTTCTCATCCTTTCTTTGTATTGCCCCCATGAAAACACTTCTATCTTGTAAAAAGACATCTTCTTGTATTCCTGCAAAAAGATGTCTTTATACTACCACATTATTGAATATTCGCTATAATACTCTTAATTGACTCAGCATATGTTGCTGAAGACGCCCAGCCGGTTCCATATGGATTATTCGGAATACTCAGCCATTCCACATAAGGAGCTTTTCCTCTCAGCCAGTCCCCCCATCTTGGGTCTACACATCCTCCGTTCAGCTTGTCTGTTGAAGCATAACACTTCAAATGCTGAACCTGTGCCCGTATACCAATTCGTACACTACTGAAAGAATTCCCTTTAACTCCATTTCCGGTAGCACCCATTCCTGCAAAATTATACTGTGATATACTAACATCTCCACCAAATCTTAAAAAGCCTGTTTCAAGCATAGCCTGTGCAAAAGCAACCTCTGGTTTTACACCTTCTGTTATGCATTCTTCTACATAGATTCTGCAGAAATCTTCAATTGTTTTAGCTTCTTTATCATTGTTCGTATAATAAGAAGGATAGTTCGGATTCACCTTTTTATAATAATTAGCTAATTGTTCAGCAGTCACTGAGGATTGTCCCATAATCTCTGTATACTGTTTTTTATCCGGCACCCATACCCCATTCACATCGACATACGAATTATCGATCCAGGTATCTGTTGCCATGCTGCCATTAGCATTAAAATAGTAACATTTATCCTCAATCCAGCACCATCTGCCTGCCACCATCATTCCATTAGCAGCCAGATAGTATTTCTTACTGTTAAGTGTTAACCAGCCGATCTGCATCCAGCCTTCGCCATCAAAATGATACCAAGCAGTTCCAAGCTGTAACCATCTTGATGTAACATAGGATCCATCCGCATTCATATATTTCCAGCGTCCGGAAATTGACTTCCAGCCCGGTGTAATCTTTTGTTGTCCCGGTACCCATGCTCCATTTGCATTCACATAGTCATTGCCTATCCAGGTATCTGCTGCCATACTTCCGTTACCTGCGAAATAATAACATTTGTTATTGATCCAGCGCCACCTGTTAGCTACCATAGCTCCATTAGATTCCAAATAATACCACGTATTGCCAAGCTTCAGCCAGCCAGTCTTCATCCAGCCGTTAGCATCGAGATAATACCATGTGCTTCCTAGCTTCAGCCAGCTTGATGTGACGTATTTCCCATCTGTACCCATGTATTTCCATCTTCCAGATATCGCCTTCCAACCTGCTGTCGGCTTCTGTTTACCTTTGACCCATGCTCCATTTGCATTGACATAGTCATTGCCTATCCAGGTATCTGCTGCCATACGACCGTCACTGTAAAAATAATAGCAATAGCCATTGATCCATCGCCAGCCATCAACCACTCTTGAACCATTTGCATTGAGGTAATACCAGGTATTATCAAGTTTCAGCCATCCAGTCTTCATAACACCATCGCTATTCATATAATATGAATAATTACCTACTACAATCCAGCCGGTTTGTCTAACGCCTTTATCATCTACATAATACCAATGTCCATCGCTCGATATCCACTGTGATGTCTTATAAGTTCCGTCTCCGTTGCTATATTTCCAATCTTCTCCAACCTTCTCCCAACCACCTTTGGATAATCCAAAATGATTGGCAATTCCGGTTGCATCTGCAACACCACAGCTTTTCAGAAAGCTCTCATCTTTTAACAATTCTGCATCGCTGGCATTATCAATAAATGCATGTTCGACGATAATTCCAGGAAATCCGGCTAACTTACTCCTCCGGATAATTCCATAATAATCCTGTAAAGATCCATCGTCGTATTTATCATGTACTGTATTCTTAATCTTAATACCACGATTGTTCAAGCCCAGCTTAATCAGCTCATCTAATATCTGCTGTGCTGCATCTTTGCCTTCCTGCCCGACCGTTGGTTTATAATTATTATTAGGATACCAGACTTCCACGCCTTTTCCTCCACCGGAATTCACATGGATACTGACAAGCAAGTCCGCACCCCAGTCTTTCGCTTTATTCACACGATTCGAAATATCCGACGCTGCATCTCCGGGTTTGTTGCCAAGATAACGATCATCTTCTCTAGTCATATATACAATAACTCCAGAATACTCGCCTAATGCCTCTTTGCAATATGTAGCAATTTTTAAAGTCAGATCCTTCTCCTGAAGTCCAAACCCAACAGCACCGCTGTCACTGCCTCCATGTCCCGGATCCAGTACAACTACTACGTTATCTTTGGTAGCCCTGGAATCATCCACACTTCTTGCAAGACTTGCAACCTGTGGCACAGCTCCTTCTACAACTTCTTCTGTATTATCTATCGCTTCTTCTATATCCGTATCCGCTGACTCCACTTCATCTGCTTCCAGACTCACAACCGATACATCAACATCCTCTTGCGAGAATTCTTCTGTTCCTTGTGCATCAGAACCATATCCCGGATACTGTTCATTGACGCCAAACTTTGCTTCAATACCTATATCTGCCAGATTAATAAGATGCTCTTCTCCATTCTCTACATAGACAAATTGTAGTAATGTATATACCCCTTTATTATCACTGGTAAAAGAGTGTTCAAACAAAAATAATTCCTCTTGTCTGGAAGACATCGAATCTTCCATCATAGTTCCATCAGCTTTCTGATAAACAATCTTCGCCTCTGATACAGACTCCGTACCATCCCCGTAAGATACAACAATCTTCTGTGTGGATGGAGTTGTTAGATATGGTTGATCTACACCTATATAATTAAGCAATCCAGCAGTTGTTGTCGGCACATCTGTCTCTGACTGCTCAACTTCTGTCTCCTCTTGCTGGGCCTCATCTGATTCATCCTGCTGTACATTATCCACTTGTGTTTCATCCGTGTCATCCAACCGCTCGCCCGAAGCACTTGTTCCTACGCTTTCTTCGGCTCTGACAGTAAGGTCAGGTACAAATACCGAACATAACATAACAACAGACAAAAACATTGCTATTGTTTTGTTTAGTCTTTTCATCTCTTCAATTGCCTCCCCTGTTATAATTACTTATACACAGTTATTATACTTAATGAACATGGTATTTGCAACAAAAAAGAACCTGACAAAAAACAGAAATACACAAAAAAGCAAGTAACAACTCATTCGAGTTGATACCTGCCTTTATCAGTTCTAGAATACCACTACTTTAGTTCCTGTTGGAATATTATCATAGATCCATTTCGCATTCTGAATTGCCAGTCTCACGCATCCGTGTGATAACTGCATACCCAGACGTCCATCTGCAAGTCTTCCGCTATATTTGTTATACAGAACACTATGGAACAAATAATCTCCACAGAATTGTGTATACCAGTAACATCTTGCATTACCAGAATCAAAATAATAACCTTTCAAACCTACTGTAAATTCCCCCCGAACAGTCGGAGTAGATGGTTTGCCCGGTGAACATGCCCATTCACATATTGGAATCCAAGCTCCTGTACGCCCAGTAAAGATTGCAACCTTGCAGCTTGCTCTGTCTACAAGAATCAAATATCCGGTTCTGCTGCTATATCCTTGTGCACGCAATGCTAATCTCGTCATTGCATCCGATAACATGGCTCCGTTATTACCTAAGCAATATCTACCAATAAAACGGCTTCTTGCCATGACGCCTTCTTTTCCGCCATATGGATCATTCTTCTTGTACATATAATACCAGGCACCATTCACAGACTGCCATCCAGTCCTCATGGCTCCATCACCTGCAAGATAATACCAGTTCCCGCCAATAGCAAGCCAATGTGTTGACATAGCCCCACTAGGACGGAAATGATACCAGTTATTTCCAATTGTTTTCCAACGACCACTTACCAGTTTATTATCATTATTCGGATCCAGATAATACCAGTATCCCTTAATTGCGCGCCACCCGGATGCTATCAAACCAGATGTGTCATAATAATACCAGTCTTGGCCATCCTGATACCAGCCTTCTCGCATTGCTCCATTCGCTTCAAATATATAAGTATGTTCACCAATTTCCATAGAGCAATCACTAACCATTAATCCCGGATATTTTGTATTATTGCCATCCAGGTAATACCAGGCGCCGTTAATGCGTCTCCATCCAATTGCCTGTGCTCCATTCGTTTCAGCATAATACCATCCTTCCGGATATGATATCCAGCCCGTTCTCATAGCTCCTCCGACACGGAAGAAATATATTTTGCCTGCGATATCTTTTATACAATCTTCTGCCATCAGACCTGGATGTTCTGTATCATTATCATCCAGATAATACCAGATATTCTTAAGCTTCTTCCAGCCAATCGCCTGTGCCCCGTTAGATTCTGCATAATACCATCCCTCTGGATATAACATCCAGCCTGTTCTCATAGCTCCTCCGACATTAAAGAAATATCGCTTGTTTCCAACGACTTTCGTACAATCCTCAGCCATTAGATACGGATGTTCTGTATCATTACCATCCAGATAATACCAGATATTCTTGAGCTTTATCCAACCAGTCACTAAGCTTCCATTTGGATTAGCATAGTACCAGCCTTCTTCTCGCTGTATCCATCCTGCTCCATACATAACACCATCCTGATTAAAGCAATAGTACTGATTTCCTACTGGAAACACACCATCTTTCACCATAATTCCCGGGTGTTCTGTATTCATTCCATCCAGATAATACCATTTGTCATTCTCATATTTCCAGCCAAAATACAATGAACCATCCTGATTATATAAATATCTGTTTCCTAGCTCATCTTCATACCATCCCATATGAATCGGTGCAGATTCAGAAGTAGATTCCTCACTCTTCTCCTCTTCCTGTACCTCAATCTCGGAATCAAGTGTCTCATCAGTTACTGACTCTACTGTATCTTTCTGTTCTGCCGCATATGAAATAAAAGAACAGCTCACACAAAGTATTAATGCCAACAATAATAATCCCTTTACTCTCTTCCTCATTGTCATCCTCCTTTTCTGCTTAATATATATTAGATATTCATTAAAACAACTTCTCCGGATACACTCCGTCTTTAATCAGCTTCTGAATAGCCGCCACTACATCTGGCTTATCTTCTTTATAAGTCACACCGAACCATTCATCATGAGATTTCCGTACCTCGACTTTCATCTTGCCTTCTTTCAGCAGATCACCGATGATCGTCGGCAGAAGGTATTCGCCCTTCAGATTCTCCGGATCCAGCTTCTCCAGGAATTCATCGAACCCCTTATCCAACACCTCAAAGAACTTCGGTGATAATCCCCACATGTTCATAGAGACTTCTGATTCCACATCGATTGGCACAGCTCCGTCCTCTGTCTGCACTGCCGCGCCTTCAGAGGTCTTGACAATATTAGATGTCTCCACAATCTCAGACAGCATACTGTGTTCATCTACTTTGCATACGCCACGGGTTACACCGCCGTTATCGCTCAAAGTATTCTTCAGCACAAAGCCTACCATACATGCTTCATATGCATTATTATCTTTTCTTCCAGTCAGATATGCATATGCTTCTCTGTAAGCTTCCTTGCCGTAATAATCGTCTGCATTGATTACCAGAAATGGCTCATCTATCACATCTTTACAGCACAGGATTGCCTGACCGGTTCCCCACGGCTTCTTTCTTCCTTCTGTCTTCTTCAGGAAACGCTCCGGGATATCATTCAGTTCCTGATAAGCGTATTCTACTTCTACCAGCTTCTCCATGCGTCTGCCGATGATCTCTTTAAAATCCTTTTCCAGATCTTTGCGGATTACGAATACAACCTTGTTGAATCCTGCCTCCAGCGCATCATGAATGGAATAATCCATAATGATCTCACCATTCGGTCCTACTGCCTCCAGCTGTTTGATACCGCCACCAAACCGACTTCCGATTCCTGCTGCCATGACGACCAGTGTTACTTTACTCATTTGTACCTCTCTTTGTCTGGTTTATTCTCCCAGACCATCTTCAATTGCTTTTACCATTGCTTCCATTGCTTCTTTTTCATCCGATCCCTCGCACTCCAGCACGATCTCATCTCCGCTTTTAATGCATGCACCAAGTACGCTGAGTACACTTTTTGCGTTAGCCATCGTATTGTCATAACGAAATCTGACACTGCATTCAAACTCAGATGCTTTGTTACAGAAGATTCCGGCCGGACGCATATGAAGTCCCGTAGGATTGGTGATTTTTACCTTTTTTGTAATCATACTCTTAATTTCCTCCGCTATCTTTCTCTTCCAGCACGAGTTCTACTTCAACATTTTCTGTCAGCGTACATCCATCCGGCAGCTTAAACTGTACTGGCACTTTATAGGTTCCTGCTTTTGCATATTCAGCCAGATCAATGATTGCAATCTGCTCAATGTTCAGAGTATCCAACTGTTCCTTTGATCCTTTTACATGTACTTCCAGATTATCCGTTTTGTTATAACTCATGCGCAGGTTCTCACCCAGATTTTTCACTGTAATAGATCCAACCGGAAGCTCAAAGTTCTTGGTTCCGTCTTTTTCCAGTGTTACTGTAATAATTACTGAACTTGCGTTACTGTCTGCCAGTTCGATATCTTCCGGCAGATATTTGCTAATATCTATCGTATAATCTGTGCGGGAATCAATGGCTTCACCACTGAATTCTTCCGCAGGAATATCTATACTCTTAACCTTTGCCAAAGCATCTTCCGGTCCCGCAATCTCTATCTCTTCCGGAGCCAGCTTCACATTGGAAATGGAATATCCTTCTTTTACTTCAATTTCCGACGTATCCGCCTTCACAGGTACCGTCGTTGTTCGATACAATGTTACCGACACACTCACACCTACATTACCCAGATTATTCGCCAGTCTTGACTGGTCGATCACGTTATTGTTCTCATCGTACAATACCAGTGCAGAATCCAGCACGGTATTCTCTGAGAGTCCGGACACATTAACTTCAGCCTCTACCTTACTGATCTTTTCCACCAGAGACTTTGGTCCGTTGATCGTTACCGTCTCTGGATCAGCTGTCAGCTTGCCGAGCACATAACCACTTCGTACCTGACCGCTTGCCACTGGTGTAATGTATGTGGTCTTGCTTACATTATCCTCAATCTGTATCTGCAGATTACGCGGACTTGCTGTTGCTTCACAGCTGCCCTCATATCCATTTACCGTTACTTCCAGTGGAATCTGTGTATTCAGATACATTTCCTTAATATCCGCTGTAACAACAATGTCACTCGCCTTAATCTTACTCAGTGTCCGACGTTTTGCTGAAACTACTACGCTTACATTCTGCGTGTCGTCTACAATCTGATAAGTCTTATTCTGTTCCGTCAATATCTCGGAGTGTTCTACTGTAACCGGTATGTTCGTAAATGTCTTAGTCATTACCGGATCGTCAATATTGACCACTATCAGCCACAGCATAAATGCAAACAGGAAGGCTAACAGCTTCAGGCTAAAATTATTTTTCAGCTTTTTTATCATCATCATGCCTTCCTTTCTTCAGTTTTTCTACCAGAATGTTCGCCGGATTCTTAGAATGCTTCCGCTGCTGGATTGCATGGAAGCGCTCTCTCAGTTCTGCTTCCGTCAGGTTTCTGGAAAGTCTGCCACCCTGTGCTACAGATACTCCTCCGGTCTCCTCAGATACCACTACGATCATGGCATCACTGACTTCACTCATACCGACTGCCGCACGGTGTCTGGTTCCCAGATCCTTGCTCAGTTCCATGTTATCAGACAATGGCAGGTAACAGGTTGCCGCCACGATCCTGTCGTTCCGCACGATAATAGCTCCGTCATGAAGCGGAGTATTATGCTCAAATATATTGACCAGTACCTGGCTGGAGATCAGACAATCCATCTGAATACCGGTACTCTCATATTCTGTCAGCTGGATCAGCTGTTCTACTACGATCAGTGCTCCTGTTTTTACTTTGCTCATGGAAAATACAGCACGCACGATACCGTCAACTGTCTCATCACTGAACCGCACTCGTTCTTTGGAATCAAACGGAAGCATGGATGTTAGCATCTGTTTTTCGCCCAGTTTCTCCAGACCTCGTCGGAGTTCGGGCTGAAAGACGACCACTGCCGCCACAGCCATAACTGCTGCTGCTTCTTTTGCCAGCCACAGGATCGTATGCATCTGTAAAATGGCTGCCACCAGTATGAATCCCGCGAGTGCCAAAATGCCACGCATCAGCATCCACGCCTTGGTATTCTTGATCCATACCATAATCTGATAGATCAGAAATGTGATGATCAGGATTTCCAGAATGTCCGTGAAACGCAATTCCGGAAAATAAATGCCTTTTACATATTGTTCAAAAAACTGCGATATTCTCTGCGCCATTCTGTCACCTCCCCATTCTTCTGCACTTGTTGTCTGCCTGTGCTGCTTCTTTTATATCTTTTATTTATTATCTTTATTCAGATTCAATTCTTTCTCGAGACTCTGTGTCAGAAGCAGATGCTCGGTATCCGCATCGGATAACTGTCTCTTCTGTGGAGACGGTTTTCTCTTAACTGCTGCCTTCTTCGGATTCGGCTGCTGTCTGTCCACTGTCTTTCTTGGTCTTGCCTGATTACGTTCCTGTCCTGCCTGCTGCTTCTTGGCATGTCTGACCGGCTCCTGTGAAGCATGCTTTGGAGTCTCTTTCTTTACCTGCTTCTTCGCAGCATCTTTCTGTGCATGCTGCTGTGTCTTCTTACGCAGTTCCTTTGCATCGATCACTTCTGTCTCAGAAGGATATTCTTCACGCTTGTTGATCTGCTGTACTGTCTTCTCCGGAACAGTTACTCCCACTTTCGGAACTGCTTTTACATAGTAATAATACTCATCATCTTCAAACTGCAGGGATTCGCATTTGCTGTAATCTACTGCAAAGAATATAATTTCCAGAACCAGTCCGGTCACTACCGCTACAACTGCCCCTACGAACAATGTTGTTGTAGAAGTCTTTACACCCAGTACAGAGCCGCCTGCTGCTGCCACGATCAGATACGCCAATGCCCCAGCCACGCTTGCGGCTTTCCATGCATGTGCCATCGCTGCACGACGAATGGTATATACCAGTATGATACAGATTATGCCGGCGATCACCATCAGCCACATTTCTTTGCTGGAAACTGCCTGTTTGGCAAATTTGATCATATCATTTACAAAGCTGCTGCTCTTTGCAGCCTGAATTGCCGCTGCTGACTTTTTCACCTGGTGAATCGTATAATACGCAATCGTTCCAAGTGCCGCCGGAACTGCATATGCCGGTGTGCCAAGCAGACCTAATGCCACCAATGCAGCTGCCGGAACCTTAGCAATATATGCTGTCACTACTACTAATATCACGATTGCTGTCTTTGGTGCGAATCGAAGATAGAATACATACATGATCACAAACAGAAGCGCTGTCACGATCAGCATGCCCAGGGATACGCTATAGACATGTGCCATCGTCAGTACCGCTCCTGCTACCAGTGTGAAGATCGGTGGAAGAAAACCGCATATCACAGCCAGCCCCAATGCAACTACCGGATTCGCCAGCATATGCATATAACCTATCTCCCGATTAATCATAAAGAACGCCACAAACGCCAGTACAAAGCGTACCACCTTATCTATGTATGTCGAATACTGTGCATAGACATTCTGTAATTTCCCTTTCAGTTCTAATACGCTTTCCATAACTATCTGTTCTCCTTCTTCATATCTTTCTTCTTATATAAATTGAGAAGTCTGGCAAGATCATGATTATATAACTTCACTCTCGCCCTTGCCTCTTTGTGGCGGTTATTGCAGGTAACATGCGTATATACTGCATATGCAATTATAATTGCCAGATACGCTGCTACGATCGCAATTGCTGTAACAATGATCATGCCGACAGACATCTTTTCCATCAACTTATCAAACACACTGATTCCCAGAAGTACGACCAGACATACATATCCTATCGTTACCCACAAAATAGTCGCCAGCGTATGCAGACTGGTATAGTCTTTTCTATAGTAAGCGCTGACCTTCAGATCCTCTCTCCCCTGCTGTTCCTCATAGAGAGCCATTCTTGTCATCAGCTTGACTTTTCTCTCATCTAACATTCCGCACCTCGTTATCTCTACACTTAGTTATTATTATTTCTAAACATCATTATTCAGTATACCAAATATCATGTACCTTGTCCAATGCTTACCGTCAGAAAATGCACTTTCTCAGCGCCAGCAAGTCTTACCGTCTTCGCCGCCACGTCGATTGTACTTCCTGTCGTGTAAATGTCATCGATCAGCAACACGTTGACTCCCTGCAGTTTCATTCCCTTCCAGGCAAATGCGTGCTGCAGGTTTTTCCGCCGTCCCCGCGCGTCCATAACTTTCTGTGGAATTGTATTTTTATTTCGGATAAGGCTTTCTGTATCTACCGGAATGTCCATAAGTCTGCCAATCTCTTTTGCCAGGATTTCTGCCTGATTATATCCTCTTTTCCGTCTTCTGCTTTTACTGAGTGGTATTGGAATGATGATGGCGATCTGCCATTTACGTATTGTTCTGCCATATGCACGTACCATCTCACGGGCAAATGCACGGCCATATATCCGTCGATTATGATATTTGAATTGATAGATTGCCGGGCGCACCACTGACACATGCTGCCAGACCGCCCTGCCGCTCACATAATAATGCGAGTGCCTGCTGCAGTCGTAACAGTATTCCTCTTCTTCACGCCGAATTGGCTTACCACAGCGCATACAATATGGATTTCTCACATAAGGAAGCTTTGCTCTGCACGCATCACAGATTCCCGCCTCCGATACCTTACCGCAAAACGGACAGGTATTAGGAAACAGGAATACCATGATTTTATCTGTAAAGACTGTAATATTAGAAATAGTTTTAGAAATAAGTGCTCGTATTCTCATAGGCAGAACTCCCTGATCTGCTCTGCCAGGCTCGAATTACGATTCAGCTCGTTATTATTCCGGATCATGTCTGCAAAGACCTGTTCACTGCCTACCAGTGTCACACATTTTCTTGCTCTAGTTACTGCTGTATAGATCAGATTGCGGTTGTATAACTGTCTCGGTCCCTGAAGCAGCGGAATTACTACTGCCGGATATTCACTTCCCTGAGACTTGTGAATGGTGATCGCATAAGCCAGTTCCAGTTCATCCAACGACTGGAAGGAATAGCTTACCTGTCTGTGTTCATCAAACTCTACCGTCATAGTCTCTGCATATGTATTAATCTCCCGGATAATGCCCATATCACCATTAAACACACCCAGGCCTTTATCCACCGTCATACCGTATTTGGTGCATACTTCCCACTCAATCTGGTAATTATTGCGGATCTGCATGACCTTATCGCCCTCGCGGAACTTCTTATCACCATATTCTTTTTCCGCTTTAGACGGTGATGGAGGATTCAGATATTCCTGCAGAATACCATTTAACCTTTCTACCCCAAGCAGACCTTTCCGCATGGGTGTCAACACCTGGATATCGTATGGCTCTGCATTTACATAGTTCGGAAGCTTCTTCTGAATCAGCGTCAGCACCACACTGATGATCGTGTTGGCATCCTGCCTCTTCAGAAAGAAAAAGTCACGGCTCTTATTGTCCAGAATCACAGGTTCTCCGCGGTTGATCTTGTGAGCATTTACCACAATGTCACTCTCGCCTGCCTGACGGAAAATACGCGTCAGTTTCACTACTGGGAAACATTTGGACGCAATAATATCCTTCAGCACGCTTCCCGGTCCCACAGATGGAAGCTGATTCCGGTCTCCCACCAGGATGAGTCTCGTCCCCACGCACACAGCCGACAAGAGTGCATGCATCAGCGGAAGATCCACCATCGACATCTCATCTACTATGATCACATCTGTTTCCAGTGGGTTATCCCTGTTCCGGCTGAAGCCGTTTTTCTGTTCTTCATCCTCTGGATTACCGCTGACTTCCAGCAGACGGTGTACCGTCTGTGCTTCATATCCGGTTGTCTCCGTCATACGCTTTGCTGCTCTTCCGGTCGGTGCTGCCAGCAGAATATCCGCTCCGTCACTTTCAAAATAATGGATCATGGCATTGATTGTCGTTGTCTTACCGGTTCCCGGTCCTCCGGTCAGCACAAGTACTCCATGACGTACCGCCTCAACAACCGCTTCCCGCTGTTTCTCATCCAGCGGCAGATCCATATTTTCCTCAATCTGTGCCAGTCGGTGCAATACTCCTGTCTCACTCACATCATAGGTAACATTGAGATCATGGAGCATCTTCGCCGTATTCATTTCCATATAATAATAATTCGATGGATATACTCGCTTTACGCCATCTGCTTCTTTCAGGATCACCTTGCGTTCCATAGACAGATCCATCAGATATTTTTCAATATGCTCCAGATCCACTTCCAGCAGCTGTCCTGCCCGGCGCGCCAGAAGTTCCTCATTCAGGAAAATGTGTCCTGCATTCACTCCCTGAAGCAATGTATACAATATTCCACTGCGGATCCGGTAATCGGAATCCGTATGAATACCGATTCTCTTCGCTATCTCATCCGCAGTTCGGAATCCCACACCACTGATATGATCTGCCATCTGGTAAGGATTCTCTTCCAGCACACGGTAAATCCCATTGCCATAATACTGATAAATCTTTGCTGCCAGCGTCGTAGAAATGCCATATTTCTGCAGATAGATCATTGCCTGACGCATATCCTTCTTCTCTTCTACCTGCTCTGCAATCTCTCTTGCTTTTCGCTCACTGATGCCTTTGACCTCTGCCAGCCGCTCCGGTTCTTCCTCTATAATTCGGAATGTATCTTCTTTAAACTTTCGTACAATCCGCCCTGCCAGTGCAGCGCCGACTCCACGGATTGCCCCTGAGCCCAGATATCGCTCGATCGACATCAGATCTTCCGGTTCGCAGACCTCTGATTCAGACACGGAAAGCTGCAGTCCGTACAGGCTGTGATTCACATATTCGCCTGTCAGCTTCAGCAGCTCACCTTCTTCAATATAGAGAAATGTACCCACGCAGGTCAGATCTCCATCTTCGTTATTCAGATTAAATACCGTATATCCATTATCCTCATTCCGATATACGATGTGTTCTACATATCCTTTGATTTCTTCCATATAACCGCTTTTCTCTGCTTTTATCCTTCATTCCGTCCGCTCATAAATTCCACATACTGTCCGGTACCGATGGCTACAACTGTCATAGGATTCTCTGCAGTCATAGTATTGATTCCGGTTCGTTCTTCAATCAGTTCTTCCAGTCCTCGCAGCATTGCCCCACCTCCGGTCAGCACAATTCCACGATCCAGAATATCTGCCGAAAGTTCCGGTGGTGTACGTTCAAGCACACTGATAACCGCTTCTACAATCTGCCCAACCGGCTCCTTCAATGCCTGCTCGGTCTCCGCAGATGTTACCGTCACCGTCTTCGGAAGCCCGGTCATAAGATTCCTTCCTGTCACTTCCATAGACTCTTCCTCTACCAGCGGATATGTTGATCCGATCTTGATCTTAATATCTTCTGCTGTACGCTCCCCGATCAGCAGGTTATGCTTCTTCCGCACATAGCGCACGATCGCATCATCAAAGTTATCTCCGGCAATTTTAATAGAAGTATTAACCACAGTTCCCCCCAGCGAGATAACCGCCACATCTGCCGTACCGCCTCCTATATCTACGATCATATTGCCGCACGGTCTGGAAATATCGATTCCAGCACCGATTGCAGCAGCCACCGGTTCTTCGATCAGTCTGACTTCACGAGCTCCTGCTGCATAGGTCGCCTCTTCAACTGCCTTACGTTCTACTTCTGTCACTCCACTCGGCACACAGATACTGATTCTCGGCTTACTGAAAGCTCTCCTGCCCATTGCTTTCTGTACAAAATATTTGATCATCTTTTCTGTCACTGTATAATCAGAAATCACGCCCTGACGCAGCGGACGCACTGCCACAATATTCCCCGGCGTCCTGCCAAGCATCAGTCTGGCTTCTTCTCCGATTGCTTTGATGCTGTTGGTATCCCGGTCATATGCTACTACGGAAGGCTCTTTTAATATTACACCCTTCCCTTTCACATACACCAGAACGCTTGCGGTCCCCAAATCAATTCCGATTTCAACTGCCATTCCTGTTCCCCTTTCATCATCCGGTTACTTTCTGAACCAGCCACTTCATTTATGCACAGAGGTATAATAAGTAACTCTACTTATTATACCTCTTTATCATTCGTTCTTATTCATGAAATCTGTCAACAATGACATTATAGTAAACTTTGTGTCTGTTGAAAAGTCTTTTTTTCAGGTTTATCCTTTCTTCAACATCATGTCGATGTATTTACCTGTATAGGACACCGGATTCAGCGCAACTTCTTCCGGCGTGCCTTCTGCGATCACTGTACCGCCTTTTGCACCGCCTTCAGGCCCGATATCGATAATGTAATCTGCCGTTTTGATCACATCCAGATTGTGCTCGATCACCACAACCGTATTGCCATCGGATGCCAGCCTCTTCAGAATCTCAGTCAGCTTATGCACATCTGCAAAATGCAGTCCCGTCGTCGGCTCATCCAAAATATAAATGGTCTTACCGGTACTGCGCTTACTGAGCTCTGTAGCCAGCTTGATCCGTTGTGCCTCACCTCCGGACAATGTCGTCGATGGCTGTCCAAGACGCAGATAGGAAAGTCCCACATCGTACAGCGTCTCAATCTTTCTGCGGATGGATGGTACATTTTCAAAGAAAGTCAATGCTTCTTCTACAGTCATATTTAACACGTCATAAATACTCTTGCCTTTATAATGTACTTCCAGTGTCTCGCGGTTATAGCGCTTGCCACCGCACACTTCACACGGAACATACACATCCGGCAGAAAATGCATCTCGATCTTCAGAATACCGTCACCGGAACATGCTTCGCATCGTCCGCCCTTTACATTGAAGCTAAAACGCCCTTTCTTATAACCTCGTTCTTTGGCATCCTGTGTTGCTGCAAACAGGTCACGGATCTGATCAAACACACCCGTATAAGTTGCCGGATTGGATCTCGGTGTACGACCAATTGGTGACTGATCGATATTGATCACCTTGTCCAACTGCTCCACACCTTCTATCTTTTTATGCTTTCCCGGAATCGTTCTGGCACGGTTCAGCTTCTTCGCCAGATATTTGTAAAGGATCTCATTGACCAGCGAACTCTTACCTGATCCTGACACACCGGTTACACACGTCATGACTCCCAGCGGAATCTTCACATCAATATTCTTCAGGTTATTCTCCTGTGCACCTACGATCTTCAGCCATCCTGTCGGTTTCCTGCGCTCCTCCGGAACCGGTATACGAATCCGACCACTGAGATATGCGCCTGTGATAGATTCCGGCACCTGCATGATCTCCTCTGCCGTTCCTTCTGCGATCACTTCACCACCATGTTCTCCGGCACCAGGTCCAATATCCACAATATGATCTGCCGCAAACATAGTATCCTCGTCATGTTCTACCACGATTACCGTATTACCCAGATCCCGCAGGTGTTTCAATGTTCCAAGCAATTTATCATTATCTCTCTGATGCAGACCGATACTTGGTTCATCCAGAATATATGCCACACCTACCAGGCCGGAGCCAATCTGTGTTGCCAGTCGGATTCGCTGCGCTTCTCCTCCGGACAACGTTCCGGTTGCACGCGACAGCGTCAGATAATCCAATCCTACATCCAGCAAGAACTGCAGTCTCGCACGTATTTCTTTCAATATCTGGTCACCGATCATATGCTGCTGACTGGTCAGCTCCAGATTATCCAGGAATTTTGCCAGCTCCTCAATCGAAAATGATGTAATCTCTGCAATATTATGATTCCCAACCGTTACTGCAAGTGCTCCCGGCTTCAAACGCTGTCCCTTGCATGCACGGCAAGGTGTGATCCGCATAAATTCTTCATACTCTGCCTTAGATGCTTCCGAATAAGTCTCACGATATCTGCGTTCTACGTTCTTAATAATACCTTCAAATGCAATATCGTAGAACCCTTCTCCGCGCTGTCCAAAATAATGCACATTCACATTCTTACCATTCGTACCGTAAATCAGTATATTCTGAATCTCCTCTGGATATTCCTCAAACGGCGTATCCAGTGAAAATTGATATTCTTCCGCAAGTGCTTCCAGTATGGCTCTGGTAAAGCTGCCTTTCTTGCTGGCAGACTGCCATCCCATGACTGTGATTGCACCTTCATTGATACTCAGGCTCTTATCCGGAATGATCAGATCAGCATCAAATTCCATCTTATATCCAAGTCCGGAACACTCCGGGCAGGCCCCGAACGGATTGTTAAATGAGAAGCTTCTCGGTTCAATCTCTTCAATGCTGATACCACAATCCGGGCAGGAAAAGCTCTGGCTGAAATTCACCGGTTCTCCGCCAATCACATCGACTGTCATCAGTCCCTCTGCAAGATGCAGAACATTCTCCACCGAATCCGTCAATCTCTTTTCAATCCCCGGCTTTACCACCAGACGATCTACGACAATCTCTATATTATGCTTCAGATTCTTATCCAGCTGAATGTCTTCCGACAATTCATACATACTGCCATCGATCCGCACACGGACATATCCGCTCTTCTTTGCACGCTCCAGCAGCTTCACATGCGTACCTTTCCGTCCTCGTACCACCGGTGCCAACAGCTGAATTCTGGTTCCCTGCTCCATCTCCATGATCTGATCGACCATCTGATCAACCGTCTGCTTCTTAATCTCTTTTCCACATTTCGGGCAATGTGGAATACCAATCCTCGCATATAATAATCGGAAATAATCATATATCTCTGTCACAGTACCTACTGTCGAACGAGGATTACGATTTGTAGACTTCTGATCAATTGAAATTGCCGGCGAAAGTCCTTCGATGCTTTCCACATCCGGCTTCTCCATCTGTCCCAGGAACATTCTGGCATAAGATGACAACGACTCCATATATCTGCGCTGTCCTTCTGCATAAATGGTATCAAATGCCAGTGAAGACTTACCGGATCCCGACAGTCCTGTCAGAACCACCAGCTCGTCTCTTGGAATATCCAGACTGATATTCTTGAGATTATGCTCATTGGCTCCCCGTATACGAATATATTTTTTATTCTTATCCGACATAACATGCTCCTTTGTTACTAACTCAATGATTTATTTTTAGTTTATTCTATACTTATTCTATGTTTCATCCATATCCAGTAGCTGTTTCTTCAGCTCTGTCATCTTATCACGCAGCTCTGCCGCTGCCTCGAAGTTCAATTCTGCTGCTGCTTTCCTCATCTGCTTGGTCACTTCCGCTACCAGCTTCTCCAGTTCTGCTTTGCTCATCGACTCCGGATCCTTTTCTATCTGCATCTCCGCAGATGCTGCCTTTCTGGAAATCGTAATCAGATCTCTGACTGCCTTATGAATAGACTGCGGTGTGATACCATGCTCTTCATTGTACTTCATCTGGATACTGCGTCGACGCTCGGTCTCATCTAATGCCTTTCGCATAGAATCTGTGATCGTATCTGCATACATGATCACATGACCCTCAGAATTTCTTGCAGCACGTCCAATCGTCTGGATCAACGATGTCTCGGAACGCAGGAATCCTTCTTTATCTGCATCCAGAATCACCACCAGTGAAATCTCCGGAATGTCCAGTCCTTCTCGCAGAAGATTAATACCGACCAATACATCAAACACATCCAGACGCATATCGCGCACGATCTCCGAACGCTCCAGCGTATCAATATCTGAATGGAGATATTTGACACGGATACCAAGTTCCCGCATATAATCTGTCAGATCTTCTGCCATTCTCTTGGTCAGCGTTGTTACCAATATCTTATTCTTCTTATCTGTCTCTTTCTTAATCTCACCGACCAGATCGTCAATCTGGCCTTCTACCGGACGCACATCAATCTCCGGATCCAGAAGACCCGTCGGTCTGATTACCTGCTCTGTGCGCAGAAGTTCATGCTCTTCTTCGTATTTACCAGGTGTAGCAGATACAAACAGAACCTGATTGATCTTACTCTCAAACTCTTCAAAACTGAGCGGACGGTTATCCAGTGCTGACGGCAGACGGAATCCATAATCCACCAGCGTCCGCTTCCTGGACTGGTCGCCGTGATACATGCCGCCTATCTGCGGCACCGTCATATGCGACTCATCAATCATCATAACGAAATCATCCGGAAAGTAATCAATCAATGTATGCGGTGGCTGTCCCGGTGCAAGTCCCGTCAAATGTCTCGAATAGTTCTCAATTCCTGAGCAGAAACCTGTCTCCCTCATCATTTCAACATCAAAGTTCGTACGCTCCGCTATTCTCTGTGCTTCTAACAGCTTATCTTCGCCCTTAAAATAACGCACCTGCTGCTCCAGCTCCGCTTCAATTGCTGTGATCGCACGCTCCATATTCTCCTTGGACACGACATAATGAGAAGCCGGGAATATCGCAATATGCTTCAGATCCCGCTTAATCTCGCCGGTCAGCACATCCACTTCTGTGATCCGATCTACTTCATCTCCAAAAAACTCTACGCGAACCGCCAGTTCTCCTGATCCTGCCGGGAATATCTCTACCACATCTCCATGCACACGGAACGTACCACGATGAAAATCCATCTCGTTACGGGTATACTGAATATCAATCAGCTTACGGATCATCTCGTCCCGATCCTTCTCCATGCCCGGGCGCAGAGAAATCACCATATCTTTATAGTCAATCGGCGAACCCAGACCATAGATGCAGGAAACACTGGCTACAATAATGACATCCCGCCGCTCAGACAGTGCCGCTGTCGCTGAATGACGCAATTTGTCAATCTCATCATTGATCGCTGAATCCTTCGCAATATATGTGTCAGAGGATGGAACATAAGCCTCCGGCTGGTAGTAGTCATAATAGGAGACAAAATATTCTACTGCGTTATTCGGAAAGAACTCTTTGAACTCTCCGTATAACTGTGCAGCCAATGTCTTATTATGCGCAATGATCAGCGTTGGTTTATTCAATTCCTGAATGACATTCGCCATGGTAAATGTCTTACCGGATCCGGTGACGCCAAGCAATGTTTGGCACTGGTTGCCTTCTTTGAACCCTTCGACTAGTTCTTTGATTGCCTGTGGCTGGTCGCCGGTTGGTTTATATTCTGACACTAATTCAAAATGATCCATGTGATTTCTCCTGAGCCGCTCTAATCTGGCGGTGATATTTTAGAAATAGTAGTTGTGTTCTTAGTATGTTACTTGTCCAGTATATCATTCAGGATAAAAAAAGTACAGAACAAATCGAATGTTTGTTCTGTACTTTTAAATTCTTAAGTTTGGAAGTAATTCATCACGCGACTTAAGTTCTATAACAATTCTTACCTTTTCTATCGTAGTCCTTTCAAATATCCATTCTTCTCCTACATTAATTCACAATCCTTCAATATCTTCTCAATAGCTTCCCATGAGGTCAATGAAGGATTCTCTTTATAATACTGATACCCTTTATATTGATACAAAGTATATCCATTGTCCTGATTTTTCTGCATGATTTTTCTTGCCCGATCAACAGCCGCAATTACATTGGACAAGTTCATTTTCTTAAGACATCTCTTGAAATTATTCTCTTCTTTGAATTCGTCCATATTTTGAAATTTCTCTCCAAATGCCCGGTTAATCGGTGTAAGATACTGTTTTCGATGTGAAAATGACGCATTACAGTTCGTCATATGAAGAATAATCCATAAATCAAAAGTAAAATTACTATATCCCGATTTATATTTTATCTGTTTTCCTATTTTTTCTGCCTTCTTCATATTGTCCAGGGCTTCTTGAAAGCCTTTAACATGAAGCGGTTCATCACTTTCGTAATCAAAAAAATGATAGATTTCAATCTTTCTGGTAACAGTCACTGACTTCGCATGTTTTAATGGATTTTTCCTTACCGGACAATCAATGGACACCTTACATGCAGCTTTTTCAGTATTATTTATCGTATCCTGCAGCCATTTTAAGTACCACTGCTCTGTTTCTCCCTCAACACTGAAATAATATTTATTTGTTGGTTTTCTCTTTGCCATCCCTATCCCTCTTTTTCATCACATAAGATTTCTTCAAAGATCGGTGTAAAATCAATATCCTTTATTGCTCCATACTGGCTGATGAAATACTTGCTCATATAATCTTCGTGTTTACGAACCCCCTTATCACCTGTTGTGCCAAAATCAGATAATGCATATAATACGCTGTCATGTGTATCATCATCACGCTCAACAAACTTAATCTCATCTCTTCTGAAAAGATTTGAATTCAAAAATATCGGATTATGAGTATTAAATATAAGCTGTGCATGATGGATATTTACATCATCATTATGAAATACATTGATAATACTCATCAATGCCATCGGATGAATAGATGCGTCAAATTCGTCCACCACCAGTGTTCCACCAGTTTGCATTGCTTTAATTACAAGTGGAAACATATTGATAAAGCGAATCGTTCCATATGACTCAAAAATATCTGCTGCAACCGCCGTAGTCTTTTTGTTTTTCATATTTTTAAATACAGAATATAATTTTGCATCCGGCTCGTCATCACTCACGACATATCCCACTGCATTTGAATTGATTCCAAATAATTTTGCAGCTTCATCCGTTGTTTTTTCAACATAGATTGCTTTCTTTTTTGGATCTGCAAATCTTTTAATCAGTTGCATCGAATCTGCACGATAAATTACCATAAACTTATTCGTAAACCAATCAACAATCAGCTTTGTGAATTTAGGCGAAAAAATCAACTTAAAACCATTCGTTAAAAATAATTCTTCCTGATTCAAACTATTTTTTGCAATTTCATTTACACTTTCTGCATTCTGTTCTGTTATATCCGACAAATAATCTTTAATAACCTTTAAGTTTTCTATTTTCAGATCTTCCGTACGTTCAAATACTCTTTCTCCATTGACCTCCAGCACTTCTGCAAGGATTTTTCTTTGATGCTCCTCCTCAAGAAAGGTTCCAAGATCAACCTCTAATTCATAGTGTATTTTAAATTTATGATCTTCTCCATCTTCCTCATAAAATTCTATTTCAAAACATACCGGTTTTGATTCCATTTCATTATTATTTGGAATCAATTCCAATGCTGCTGCAGCTGGGTTCGGTGATGATTTTTCTTCAGAATTTCTGATATTTCCTCTCAAAACAATTGCACGCAATACATCCATCGCACCAATAATATTAGTTTTTCCTGCCGCATTCGGTCCATAAATTACCGAAGAACTTAACCCTTTTATCTCTTTTCCTTTTATTTTTGTCTTCATAAGACTATAATCTAATCCCTTTTGCTTTGGCGCAGCTACCATTGAAAAGCTTGCCTCTTCTACAAAAGATTTATAATTTTTTGTTTTAAATTCAAGAAGCATTTTGTAACCTCCATTCCGCTTGTTTTTCACGAAATCATATCTACATTATAGTCTTATTGTATGATAGAGTCAATTTTTCATTCCCATTTTGCACTTTTTCTTCAAAATCATTTTATATTTCACATTGCCACTAGGATGATTATGAAGTCAAATGATTGCAGAAGCATTTGCCAGAATGCTACTCTTAAAAACTTCTCTGGGAATTACCAACGATGCATTGATCGTTCCAACACTGACCAGATTCATATTGATTACCTGTCCATTATTTTTCATATTCAGGATGCAACATACCTCTCTGCCGTATTGGAATAACATCTTCAATTAATTGATTACAGTAATCCACCGCAAAGCTGCCCTTTTTTAGCATGTCTTCCATACTTCTTAGCTGCATATATATAAGCATAAACATTTTCTCGCGGAGTACCGATCGGAAGCTGACACCCAACATCCAGGATAAAACCATTCGGACTATCGCTGGCTTTTAAGAGGCATTGGCGAACGGATTCGATTACATCATCTATGCTTCCATTCAGCATAACTTCCACAGGCGGAACATTGCCTGATATAGTCATATGCCTACCTAAGCTGTTTTTTAATTCCGATAAATCTTCGCAATTATCTACAGAGAATTCATCAATTCCCAGCTCAAGTAGGTCTTCCCAGATAGGCTTTGTTTTGCCGCAAATGTGCAACCCCGGTGCTGAACCAGTAATTTCCGTAATGCCCTGAACCAGTTCTTTCAGATAAGGCTTCGAAAATTCACGAAAACTATTAGGGCTGATGATGGTACTGGAAGAAACCGGATCAGCTATTCCTGCCGAGACTTTTCCAAACTCTTTTTTACATGTTTCTATCCATGTTAATGCACATGATGTAGAAAATGCCAACAGCTTATGAAGATTATCTTTATTTTTCCTCATGTCTTTTAATATACTTTCCGGTTCACGAATCGATGCAGCCGTTGAAAGCGGTCCGGCAACACTAACACCAACCGGAAGCGAATCTCCATAATGTTCTTTCAATGCATATACATGGTTTAATTTTTTTTGTAAAAAAGCATTACTAACCGGTTCAAAACGAAGACTCACAAAATCTTTATAATCTTTGAGAATATAATCCGAAATATAATCTATTGAATTGACCGGATAAACGGCCAAAGATCCAACTGCTTCACCAACTCCTTTTAATCCCATGTTCGCACTTGCGGAAATGGAATTTCCGAATTCATTATGAAGTTCATCCATAACCTTGCAATGTATCTCGAAATCTGAACGGTATTGTTCAATTGTATAACCATATAGAGGAGCAAGAGTACTGCCGTTTCCCGGATAATAAAATGGAATATGGTCAACTTCCTCACCTCTGGCATATGCCACATAACGCTCAGATGACGTCATTTCATCAGGCAGTGTTTGTAGTTCCTTAATCAGTTCTTCCGCATTCATAATTGATACTCCTTTGTTGGTATTACTGTTATTCTTATTATAAAAAGAAACCGTAAAATCAGCAAGGAAACAGTGATAGATTTTCTTAATATATATATACATAATATCAATTGGACAAACCCTTCTTTTTCTAATACTATATCTTTTGGGGAAAGGAACAGTTATGATTAGAATTGAGAATTTAAACAAAAGTTTTGGTGATTTACACGTATTAAAAAATATCTCTTTAGAGGTACAAAAAGGCGAAATATTTGGATTAATCGGAAAAAGTGGAGAAGGAAAATCTACATTACTGCGATGCGTAAATATGCTGGAGCAACGAGACAGCGGAACGATTTCCTTAAATGGAAAAGCAGTTTCACTGAGGAATGCAAAAGACGTCAGACAATATAGAAAAGGAATTGGCATGATCTTTCAGCATTTTTCCTTGTTGGAACGTCAGAATGTATATAAAAATATTGCAGCTCCAATGGAATGCTGGGGATACAGTAAAAAGGAAATAGACGCCAAGGTAAAAGAGTTAGTAAAGTTAGTTGGCATCGAAGATAAATTATATGAAAAACCAAGGAATCTAAGCGGTGGTCAAAGACAACGAGTTGCTATTGCCCGGGCATTATCTATGGATCCGGAAATACTGCTCAGCGATGAAGCCACTTCTGCTCTGGATCCGCAGACAACTCAGTCTATCTTACAGCTCTTACGAGACATTAATGAACGTCTTGGCATTACCATTTTATTAGTTACGCACCAGATGGAAGTGATCCGTTCCATCTGTCACAGAGTAGCTATTATTGAACATGGTGAAATTGCAGACTGTGGCGATGTTTCCGAAATATTCCTGAACCAGCCCGGTTCTTTGAAGCGTTTGCTTGGAGAAACATCCGAAGTCTTACCAGATGAAGGCATAAATATCCGAATGGTGTTCAGAGAGACACAGCAAAACAGATCTTTAATTCCAGATATTACACAGCGTACATCTGTAAGTTTCGCCGTGATTTATTCACGATTAGAAAAGTTCCGTGATGAAGTCATCTGTACAACGATGATTAATGTCAAACCAGAAGATTTCGAAAAAGTAGTGTCCTATTTGGACGATATTAAAATAGGTTGGGAGGTGGTATCCCATGAATGATCCAGTTGTTGTAGTAAAATCTATCATGTTTCCTGCATTAATGGAAAGCCTGTATATGACTTTCTTTGGAACTATTTTTTCTTGTATACTGGGATTCTGCTTAGCTGTCATCCTTGTGATTACAGCGGAAGACGGTCTGTCTCCGCATAAAGTAGTTTACCGTGTACTAAATATTATGGTAAATATACTCCGTTCATTTCCATTTCTGATTCTGGCAGTAACAATTCTTCCCATTACACGTGCTGTAATGGGTACTTCTATCGGAGTGAACGCAGCATTATTTCCACTTGTACTTGTAGCATGTCCTTTTGTAGCAAGAATTTTTGAAGGTAATCTTAAGTCTGTTACACCTGGAATGATAGAGGCTGCAAAAGCATTTGGAGCATCCAATTTACAGATTATTTTTAAATTCATGCTGCGGGAAGCTGTGCCTACAATGTGCATAAGCATCACTCTAGTTGTTATATCCATATTGGGAAGCTCTTCTATGGCAGGTGCTTTAGGGGCAGGCGGTCTTGGAAATGTTGCATTGATTTATGGATATTCCAGCTTCAATGATTTTATAATGTATGGAACTGTATTGATCTTGATCATTTTAGTTCAAAGCATTCAGTCTATCGGTAATTTCCTTTACAACAAATTAAAATAGTTGTGAAGTGAAAATAAAAAATACTAAAGGAGAAGAAACATGAAAAACAAATTAGTAGCTCTTCTGTGTATTGCCGCAATGTCTGTAAGTATGGTAGCATGCGGAACAACAGAGAAGAAGGAAGAGGCCACAACTGAGGAGAAACAGACGATCCGTCTGGCTGCCGGAGACCCTATGAAGGAAGAACTCATCAATGCGATCAAAGGGGATTTTGAAGACAAAGGATACACTTTAGAAGTATCTGTTATTGAAGATCCTGTTGCATCAAACAACGGAATTATGGAAGGAAGCCTCGAAGCCAACTTCATCCAGCATAACGCATATATGACCAATTACAATGAGAATAATGATGGTGACCTGGTTGCTGTAGGCGATGCTATTTACTATCCATGCATGGGAATCTATTCGAACAAGATTGAGAAATTAGATGATTTACAGGAAGGTATGAAAGTAGGTATTCCAAGAGATCCAACTAACCGTTCCAGGGCATTACGTTTTCTTGAAGCAGAAGGCCTGATCAAATTAAAGGAAGGCGTAGAGGAGTACTCCAAACTTGAAATCGAAGAGAATAAATTAAATCTGGATTTAACAGAATTAGACTCTGAATCAATCCCTACTATCTTAGATGACTTAGATGCAGGTCTGTGCTATCCAATTGCAATGAAAGAAGCTGGATTTGATCCTGAATCTGCTTTAGCATTCGACCCACCAGAGATTGGTAAAGAATACGGTATCGTAATCGCTGTAAGTGCAAAGAACAAAGATACACAGTGGGCAAAAGATCTTCAGGAAGCAATGAGTGAAGAAAAAGCTAACAAAGTAATCATTGATTACTTCGGAAAATCTGCTGTACATGTATCTGAATACTAATTCACACATACCCATAATATAAAACATGTCATGAATTACCAAGGCAGAACCTGAAATCAGGTTCTGCCCTGTTTTATATTATAATATCATTTAATTCTGCCAGCAAATCTGCTGTTTCATTACCATCGGATATCTCGCCAGAGTATCACTATCCAGATTCTCCCGATGCATATCTACTGCTGTGATCTGCTGATTCTCATATGTTGTATAATAATAAATGCCTTTATCTGCATTACAGCAGGACGTATAAATGGTAATCTCATATTTTCCTTCTTCTACCTCGCAGCATCCTCTCTGCTGTTCTACAGAACCCAGAATATGGAAAAACTGTCCAACGCTTTCCTCTTCTGAATCTCCGGATATGGAGTTCATTCTGGTAAATGCAACTTTAGCGAAACGCGAAGTGGAAGACAGATCTCCCGGAAGTCCCATTCCTCCCATACCACGGCTGTAAGTCTCAAGTGGCAGTGCTTCTGCAAAATGATTCTCCGGCTGCTTTGGTGACAAGTTCATATACTGATTCAACAGAAACATCTGCATCTCAAATGGAGGGTTATTTGTCATAACACCCACCTGATTATCATAGATATGCATACCACTCTCTACAAATTCTACCGTAATTGCCTGTTCTCTGTCCGCGATCATCCAGTGTAACTGAGCTGTCGGAAGTTCCTCGCAGAACGGTATTCCGGTCAGATTCATGTTTGCCAGCAGTGTTTTCACATCCTCTACGGACTCACACTGACTGAGTACCCATGGAATAAATTCAAACTGAGCAACGTTTTCTTTATCCTCTACCGGTTCCTGATATACTGCATTTCCAACAAAATTAAGTCCTGCCATGCCTAGACCCTTTTCGTTGACTGCATCATAGTATAATGGATAGTCGCCTGCCACATATGCAGTTCCGATCATTGCATAATGGCTCTTCATCTCGCCCTGAAAGCGAAATGCAAATGGATAATTTCTCGGTGTTACCACAACCTCTTCTCCATAAGAGAATTCATAATCCAAAGTTCGCCCTATATAAAAATCTTTTGTCTTATAAGTTGCTGCTGTACACATAACTTCTCCTCCTAATTTAAAAATTCAATCTAAAAAATCCCATTACTACAATTTTATCCATGCGTGCTTTCCTTTTCAAGGGAAAATGTTATAATTGTTGTGCTGGAAATATTTCCCGACACTAACAAAAATAATTTTCGAACCAAAGAGGCTTCTTATGAAAAACAAACTGAAAAATAACCATAATATGCTCTTCCGCCTGTTCCTGTCGACATTATATATCAGTGCATTTACATTCGGTGGAGGATATGTCATTGTTTCCTTAATGAAGAAAAAATTTGTTGATGATTACCACTGGATCGATGAAAATGAAATGCTGGATTTTGTCGCTATTGCCCAGTCTGCTCCTGGTCCTATTGCAATCAATGGTGCAATTGTTGTAGGCTATCGGTTAGCCGGCATCCTGGGTATCGGCATTACAATTCTTGCGACCGTGATTCCACCATTTGTAATCATCTCAGTTATCTCATTTTTTTATAATGCTTTCCGCGATAATTTTATTGTCAGTCAAATGCTGGAAGGTATGCAGGCAGGTGTCGGTGCCGTCATTGCCTCGGTTACCTGGGACATGGTGTCCGGCATCATCAAAGATAAAAATACAGGCGCCGTACTGATCATGATTGCTGCATTTATTGCAGGCTGTGTATTCCAGATTAATGTAATCTACATCATTCTGGTCTGCATTCTGATTGGGATCTGTCGGGCTCTTATGGCAGGAAGGAGGCATAAATCATGATCTACCTTCAGCTGTTTTTAAGCTTCTTGAAAATTGGACTATTCAGCTTTGGTGGCGGCTATGCTGCTCTCCCACTGATCCAGGGGCAGGTTGTTACCGCTCATGGATGGCTGAGCACTAGTGAATTTACTGATCTGATTACTATTTCACAGATGACGCCAGGTCCTATCGCAATCAATGGTGCTACCTTTGTCGGCATCAAAATAGCCGGTCTTCCAGGTGCATTTGTAGCTACATTGGGATGTATTACTCCATCCTGCATCATCGTGACACTTCTTGCCTGGCTCTATATGAAGTATCGTAATCTCTCTGCCATGCAGCAGATCCTTACTTCCCTGCGTCCGGCTGTCGTAGCTATGATTGCATCGGCAGATATTACAATCCTTACCACTGCGTTCTGGAGCAGTCAGGGTACTGTTCAGCTCGCGACTACCAACTGGTATCTGGTAGGTATTTTTGTCATCTGCCTGATTCTTCTTCAGAAATACAAACTAAATCCTATCTGGGTCATGCTTCTGGCAGGCGTAATGAAATTAGGATTAGCGATTCTTGGAATTGCGTAAGATTACAATTGTATAAAAAAGGTTACTTTATCGCCTCACCGGTAATAAAGTAACCTTTCCTAATTCTTATATTTATTCTCTCAGACTCAATATTCCTTCTGCCAGGATCTTCACATCATCCAGAATATAATCAAATGCACCTGCCTGATACAGATTCAGCAGGATCAGACCAATCGGTACTGCAAAGATCATTCCTAATACACTTCCGACCCGATATCCAAGATACAGCAAAAACAGTGTATACAACGGATTCAATCCCATGGAATCTCCTACCAGCTTCGGCTGAATCAGCTGTCGTACTAATTGCGTAACACCATACAAAATTACCAGCGCAGCCACCATCTTATAATCCCCTACCAGAAATTTGTAGATTGCCCACGGAATCAATGCAGTTCCTGTTCCGAAAAACGGTAAGAAATCCAAAAATGCAATGACAATCGCCAACAGTATCGAAAAACGAATCTGCATCAGTGTAAAACCAACAAGTAGAATCGCAAATACGACGCCCATAATCTTGAATTGTGCTTTAAAATATCCACCCATGGCATATTTCAGGTTCTCGCCTACCAGAAGTAATCTGCTGGTAATGGACTTTGGCACTACTTTTTTCACCCATTCTCCCAGATTTTCTTTATCGGCAATAAAGAAATATGCAGATACAAAGGCTACGATTGTTCCGATCAGCACGGATGGAATCCGCTTTGCCACATTTCCTGCCACTTCGATCGTTGGCTCTCCGATACGTCCAATCAGTGAAGATGCAGTATCATCCAGATTATTCATCAGCGTTGCCCAACTGTTCTGTATCTGTTCAGGAAAACGTTCAAAAAGTGTATTTCCCTGTGCTCCAATCTGGCTCAGTCCACGCTCCAGATCATGATACATGCTTGGAAAATTGCGGATCAATACCGAAATTTCTTCCCATATCTGGCTAATGATCAGATAGATCAGACCGATACACAACGCAAGTACCAGAATAATGGTAATCGCCGAGCCCAACCGTTTCATAATCTTTAATTTCTTTTCCAGAAATGTCACCAGCGGGCCTGCGATCACTGACAGGATCCATCCGATTACAAACGGCATAAAATAGAAGATTGCTTTGATTCCCACATATATAAATAATACGGTTGCCGTTAGACTGAATACCAGGCTGACCAGAACTTTCCAGTAAGGTCTGGTATCGCCAAGGTCTTCTTTCACACCCATATTCCTGCCTCCTATAATTCTATTCTTCGCCTTCTTCTGACTCTTTCAATCCACATATCTCTTCTGCCAGATCCCAGATTTCATCCCGTCCCTGTTTGGTCACTGCTGAAAACGGGATCAGAATACTGTCTTTGCTTAAGCCCAGTCCCTGTCTAACTACCTTGACTTGTTTCTGTACCTGACTTCGTTTCAATTTATCAAGCTTCGTCGCAATGATGATTGGATGATACCCCTGCGACAGAATCCAGTCGTACATCATTTTATCATTAGCAGACGGTGCATGACGAATATCAATTAAAAGAAAAACAGCACGTAACTGCTTGGACTGATGCAGATAACGCTCGATCATCTGTCCCCATTTCTTCTTTTCCTGCTCCGATACCTTAGCATATCCATATCCTGGCAGATCCACCAGATATAATTCCTGATTAATATTATAAAAATTAATGGTCTGCGTCTTACCAGGCGTTGCCGATGTACGGGCAAATGATTTGCGATTCATAAGTCCATTGATCAATGACGATTTTCCTACATTTGACTTCCCCGCAAATGCAATCTCCGGTAATGTGTTCTCCGGCAATGTACTGGTGATACCGCATACGGTTTCCAGTTCCAGGCTTCGAATAATCATTCGGTCTCTCCTTTCACGAGTGCATGCTCAAGTACCTCTTCCATTCTGGATACCGGTACTATCTCAAGCCCCCTGGTTATCTCTGTTGACAATTCCTTTACATCTCTTTCATTCTCTACAGGCACAAGAACTTTCTGAATACCTGCATTCTTAGCTGCCAGAAGCTTCTCTTTAACTCCGCCGATCGGCAGTACTCTTCCGCGCAGTGTAATCTCCCCGGTCATAGCAACATCAGCATGTACCTTGCATCCTGTAACAGCTGACAGGATTGCCGTTGCCATAGTGATTCCAGCCGAAGGTCCGTCTTTTGGCACTGCACCTTCCGGAATATGGATGTGGATATCATGCTTTTCAAAGTAATCCTCTTCCAGACCATAACTCTCTCCGATAGAACGGATATAGCTGATACCTGTGCGGGCAGATTCTTTCATCACATCCCCCAGTTTACCGGTCAGAGTGATCTGTCCCTTTCCAGGCATTACATTTACTTCGATCTGAAGAGTGACACCACCAACACTGGTCCATGCAAGTCCACGGACAATTCCCACTTCATCTGTCTCATTGGCCATCTGATACTGGTATTTCTCTTTTCCAAGATATTTATGCAGGTTAGTCTCTGTCACACGGATTCGGTTCTTTTTATCTTCCAGGATCTCACGGGCTGACTTTCTGCAGATTTCGCCGATCTTACGCTCCAACTGACGCACACCTGCTTCTCTGGTATAATTTCTGACAATCTTTTCGACAGCTCCTTTGCTGATAGTGAGCTGCTCCGGCTTGATACCATGCTTCTTAAGCTGCTTCGGAATCAGATGTTCTACAGCAATATGTACTTTCTCATTATCCGTATAGCTGCTGATCTCTATCACTTCCATACGATCCAGCAGCGGTCCCGGAATCGTCTGAAGCGTATTCGCTGTTGTCACAAAGAATACCTCAGACAAATCTAACGGCACTTCCAGATAATGATCCCGGAACTTATTATTCTGCTCACTGTCCAGAACTTCCAGAAGCGCAGAGAATGTATCTCCCTTATAATCATTGCTGACCTTATCAATCTCATCCAAAAGCATCAGTGGATTCTTCACGCCGGCTGCCTTCAATCCATTTGCAATACGTCCCGGCATCGCGCCCACATAAGTCTTACGATGTCCGCGGATCTCTGCCTCATCTCGGACGCCACCCAGTGAAATGCGTACATATTTTTTATCCAGTGCCGTAGCCAGAGATCTGGCAATGGATGTCTTACCGGTTCCCGGAGGACCTACCAGACACAGGATCGGGCTGTTGCCCTTTTCTGCAAGCGCACGGACTGCAAGGAATTCCAGCACACGCTCTTTTACCTGTTCCAGACCGTAATGATCCCTGTCAAGAATCTCCCGTGCCCTTACAATATCATGGCAATCCTCAGACATGGTATCCCAGGGCATTTCCAGCATTGTCTCAATATATGTGCGGATCACACCGTTTTCTGCCGGGCTGTTCATAGAACTTCTGAATCTGGAGATTTCCTTCAGAAGCTTTTCTTTTACTTCCTCCGGCGCATTCAGTTTCTCCGCCTTTTCCTTGAATTCATCCGCATCTGATACCGTACTCTCCTCACCAAGTTCTTCCCTGATTAACTTTAACTGCTCTCTTAAAATATAATCCCGCTGATGTTTGTCAACGCGTTCTTTTACCTTATTCTGGATCTCTTCTTTGATATTCATAACCTGAATCTCATGAACCAGCTTATAAGACAACAGATCATATCGTTCCATCAGATCCCGCTCTTCCAAAATATCCTGCAGATCGGTATAATGCAGTGGCACATTGGCAGCAACAGCATCTACCAGCTTATGAAGATCTCGGTATTCACTGATCTGCTTTACCATATCCCGTGGATACTTCGGATGCCACATAATAAAATTATTATATAATTCCTGCAGACTTCTGCACATCCCCTGAATCTTCGGATTATCGGCCTGAACAGCCACCAGATCACTCAGCTGGTTTTCATCCGGCAGTTCACAGATGATAGCCCGGTAATATGGGTCAGTCATTTCAAACTCTGTAAACTCTGCCCGGCATTCTCCTGCAACCAGTACACGCAGGATATTCTTCGGCAATTTAATGATCTGCTTAATCACTGCCACACATCCGATCTTATGAAGATCTTCCGCTTCCGGCATATCTATCTCGGGGTCTTTCTGAGCCGTCAGAAAGAGTTTCTGTCCCTCCTCTTCCATAGCCGCATTGACAGCATTGATTGAGCACTCTCTGCTCACATCAAAATGAACTACCATCTCCGGGAGAATGGTAAGTCCTCTCAATGCAACTACAGGCATACTGATTTCGTTCATTTCTGTCACTCCTGTCTACTCATCGGTATTTATTATGAAAGGGGCGGAGTTATATTCTGCCCCGCCCCTGATTCAGCACATTTATGCACTTTCAGTATTCAATGTGTCATATTCATAGATTGGATCGGCTGTACCATTAACCACATCTTCGGTAATGCGGCATGTCTTAAGCGCTTTCTCAGACGGTGCCTTATACATCGTATCCATCATGACATTCTCCATAATTGCACGAAGTCCTCTTGCTCCTGTACGACGTTTCAGAGTCGTCTCCGCAATCGCTTCCAGTGCTCTGTCATCAAACTTCAAATCCACTCCATCCAGTTCCAGAAGCTTCTGATACTGCTTTACAATCGCATTCTTAGGCTCTGTAAGAATCCGGATCAATGCATCCTGATCTAACATTTCCAGAGATACCGTAACCGGCACACGACCAACCAGCTCCGGAATAATGCCAAACTTCACCAGATCCTGCGGAAGCACCTGCTTCAGCAGACGATCTACACTGTCCTCATGCTTCTCCGCAATTTCCTGGTTAAATCCAATGGACTTCTTATCGATACGAGTCTCTATAATCTTATCCAGTCCTTCAAATGCTCCACCACAGATAAAGAGGATATTTGTTGTATCAATCTGAATCAGCTCCTGATGTGGATGCTTTCTTCCACCCTGTGGCGGTACATTAGCAATCGTACCTTCCAGAATCTTCAGCAATGCCTGCTGCACACCCTCGCCCGATACATCACGGGTAATGGATGGATTCTCGGATTTTCTGGTAATCTTGTCGATTTCATCAATGTAGATAATGCCATACTCTGCACGCTCGATGTCTCCATCTGCTGCCTGAATGATCTTCAAAAGAATATTCTCTACATCTTCTCCGACATATCCCGCCTCTGTCAAAGCTGTTGCATCAGCAATGGCAAATGGCACATTCAATATCTTCGCTAGCGACTGTGCCAGAAGTGTCTTACCACATCCGGTCGGTCCCAGCATCAGAATATTACTCTTATTCAGTTCCACGCCCAGATCTTTCTGAGCCATAATACGTTTATAGTGATTATACACCGCTACAGAGAGAACCTTTTTTGCCTGTTCCTGACCAATCACATATTCATCAAGAAATGCTTTGATTTCTTCTGGTTTGTACAATGTAATATCATCGAAAGGACCTTTGCCTTCTTCATATTCCAGTTCTTCTTCCAATATCTCCGTACAAACCTCTACACATTCATCACAGATGTACGATCCCGCCGGTCCTGCGATCAGCTTGCGGACCTGAGACTGTGGTTTGTTGCAAAATGAACATCTGATCTGATCATCAAGTCTTCCTGCCATGCTCTGTCACCTCTCATTTCAATATCATTCTAAAAACCACATAGACGCAGCCCGCCAAGCGCGCTGCGTCTATTGCATGAATGCTTATTTGCGGTTTTTGATTACTTCATCGATCAATCCGTACTCTTTGGCCTCCTCAGCGCTCATGAAATTATCGCGCTCAGTATCGATACGGATCACATCCAGAGGCTGTCCGGTATTCTCCGCCAGAATCTGATTCAATCTGGTACGAATCTTCAGAATATGCTCTGCAGCAATCTGAATCTCCGTTGCCTGTCCCTGAGCTCCGCCAGACGGCTGATGAATCATAATCTCAGAGTTCGGCATTGCATACCGTTTACCTTTGGTTCCTCCTGATAACAGGAACGATCCCATACTTGCTGCCATACCCATACAGTATGTAGCCACATCACATTTGATGTACTGCATAGTGTCATAGATTGCAAGTCCTGCTGTTACAGAACCTCCCGGACTGTTGATATACAGATGGATATCCTTATCCGGATCCTCTGCCTCCAGGAATAGAAGCTGTGCCACAATAATATTGGCAGCCACATCTGTTACTTCCTCGCCGAGGAAAATAATTCTATCTTTTAATAATCTTGAATAGATGTCATAAGAGCGTTCTCCACGACTTGTCTGTTCAATGACATAAGGTACTAAACTCATGTTACACGCCTCCTATACGTTGACCTGTTTATGCGATAACCGGATGAATTATTTCTCTACAGCATTCTCTACCAGGAATGTAACAGCATCCTGAACAGCGATGTCTTCCATCATCTGCTTCTTCTCTTCTTCGCCCATAAGCTCTTTCAGCTTATCAGCTTCCATGTTGTAAGACTCTGCCATCTTCTTGATTTCTTCATCCAGTCTCTCTTCTGTTACTTCGATGTTCTCAGCCTTGGCAATTGCCTCCAGAACCAGACGAGTCTCGATACGCTTAACAGCCTGTGGGCGAGTCTCCTCCTGAATCTTCTCCAGAGTCATGCCTGTAATCTGACAGTACTGCTCGAAGCTGATTCCCTGATACTGCATATTCTGAGCAAACTCGTTAACCATCTGACGAACCTGCTCGTCGATCATTGCTTCCGGAATCTCCATTGTAGCGTTAGCTACAGCCTTCTCTACAGCCTGATCTTCCTTCTTCTGTTTGCCTTCGTTCTCTTTCTGCTCTTTGATCTTAGCCTTAACATCAGCTTTGTATTCATCTAATGTGTCGAATTCAGATACTTCTGCTGCGAATTCATCATCGATCTCCGGAATCTGTTTCTCTTTGATCTCGTGAATGGTGCATTTGAATACAGCATCTTTACCCTTCAATTCTTCTGCATGATACTCTTCCGGGAAAGTAACCTTAACTTCAACTTCCTTCTCAGCTTCAGCACCAACTAACTGCTCCTCGAATCCTGGGATAAATGATCCGGAACCGATGGTCAGTGGGTAGTTCTCACCCTTTCCGCCTTCGAATGCTTCTCCATCAACGAATCCTTCAAAATCAAGAATTACTTCGTCGCCATCCTGTACCGGACGTCCTTCAACGGTTACAGTTCTTGCATTCTTCTCAGCTTCTTCTTTGATCTTAGCTTCTACTTCTTTCTGTGTTACACGGGTAGATGTCTTGTCGACTTCCATTCCCTTGTACTCACCAAGTGTAACTTCCGGCTTAACAGCTACTTCTGCTGTAAAGATGAAGTTCTCACCCTTTTTGATCTGAACGATGTCAACTGTCGGACGTGATACGATCTCAAGATCGCAGTTCTTCAGTTCTTCTTCGTATGCTGTTGGAATCAGTTCATTCGCTGCATCTTCATAAAAAATCTCTGGTCCGTACATCTTCTCTACCATCTGACGCGGTACTTTACCTTTACGGAATCCCGGAACGCTGATACTCTTCTTCTGTTTGTTGTATGCGCTCTGAAGTGCTTTCTCAAATTCACTGGCTGGAACTTCGATTGTAAGCTTTGCCATATTCTTCTCTAAATTTTCTACCTGTAAACTCATTGACATTTCCTCCTATTTCTATCTCATTCCCCGGTAGGTGAGGAACAAGCATCTTACATTACACTCATTGCACTAGTATAACACAAACCTCTGTGCTTGGCTAGTATAGATTTATGTATTTTATAATGTCTTTATAATTCGTAAATGATGGATGCTGCAAGCTCCTCTGCTTTCTCTCTGTCAAATAGGATTTCTGTAAGCTTTAATGCAAAATCGATTGCCGTTCCCATGCCCCGGCTGGTGATGATATTACCATCCTGTACCACTGGGAGCCTGCTAATCACTGCGCCTGACAGCTTATCTTCTACCGACGGATAACATGCCGCACGTTTTCCCTTTAACAGTCCCATACCTCCAAGAATGCTTGGTGCTGCACAGATTGCAGCTACATATTTGCCAGATGTCACGTAATCCTCTACCACTCTCTTTACACCCGGATGCTCATCCAGATTGGTCGTACCCGGCATACCACCCGGAAGCACGATCATGTCAAACTCTACAAAATTTACTTCATCAAACAGATCTTCTGTCTGCACATTAATTCCATGTGAACCTCTGACTTTGTATTCATCTGTAATAGATACTGTATCTACATACACACTTGCCCTGCGAAGTATATCCACAACGGTCAGAGCCTCAATCTCTTCAAATCCGTCTGCCAACAGAACTGCTACTTTCTTCATTGTCGCCCTCCACCTTTATAGTCTCATATTTCTTTATAAGTTTATCAAACTACTACTAAAAAAGCAAACGAAAGTGTATACTGAATATCAGCAATACCAAATGGACATATAAAAGGAGACACTTATGGAAATAGAACGCAAATATCTGATTCCGGAGATTCCGAATAACCTACATATTACTAAGACAAGAGAACTGGAACAAGGCTATCTCTGTACCTCTCCGGTTGTACGCATCCGAAAAGATAATGATCAATACGAACTCACTTATAAATCTTCCGGTCTTATGGTTCGCCAGGAATACAATCTTCCGTTAACTAAGGAAGCATATGAACACCTTCGTGAAAAAGTAGATGGCAGACTGATTGTCAAGACGCGCTACGAAATCCCTTTAGATGACCGCCACAAAATAGAACTGGATATCTTTCACGGGGATCTTGCACCATTAATTTTAGCAGAAGTAGAATTTGCAGACGAAGATGAGGCCAATCAGTTCACGCCTCCGGAATGGTTTGGTGAAGATGTGACATTTTCTTCCAGATATCACAACAGCAATCTGAGTAAATGTTAAAACAGGGCTGTGATTAATCACAGCCCATTACTATACCACTATTACTATAGCTGTCCGGCAAATCCGTCGTGTACAGCATTCAATGCTTTCTCTACATCCTTTTTGTCAACCAGTACTGTAATACGGATCTCGGATGTAGCAATCATATTGATGTTAATTCTCGCATTATAGAGAGTCTCGAACATCTTAGCAGCCACACCAGGATTACTCATCATACCGGCACCGACTACAGAAATCTTAGCCACATCTCTATTGCTTGTGATTTCTTTAATCGTCAGTGCTTCTTTGTGATCCTCCAGAATATGTATTGCATCATCCAGATCATCCTCGGATACAGTAAATGAAATATCCTTAGTTCCATCTCGTCCCACTGACTGCAGGATGATATCTACGTTAATATTATTTTTTGCAAGTGTATTGAAAATGCGGAATGCAGTTCCCGGCTGATCGTCTACTCCGATCACTGAGATTCTTGCGGTATTCGTATCGGCTGCAACGCCTGTGATTAACATTTTTTCCATTTTGACTTTCTCCTTGATCACTGTACCTTCTGAACGGTTCAGGCTGGATCTTACCACCAGCTCTACGCCGTATTTTTTAGCCATTTCCACCGATCTGTTATGTAAGACTTTCGCTCCGAGAGAGGCTAACTCCAGCATCTCATCATAGGTCACTTCATCCAGTTTCATCGCATTCTTTACGATTCTCGGATCAGCTGTGTAGACACCGTCGACATCCGTAAATATCTCACACCTGTCAGCATGTAACGCCGCTGCCAGTGCCACTGCTGTGGTATCTGATCCACCTCGGCCAAGTGTCGTCAGATCATCATATTTATTAACGCCCTGAAAACCGGTCACGATTACAATCTTTCGTGAATCCAGCTCGTGGGTAATACGATCTGTATCAATCCTCTTGAATCTTGCATTGCCATACCGTTCTGTAGAATGCATCTGCACCTGAAACGCATTCAGCGATACTGCAGGCACATCCAGGCTCTGCATAGCCATAGCCATCAGGGATACGGATACCTGTTCTCCTGTGGTCAGGAGCATATCCAACTCTCTTTTCTTTGGATTAGCATGAATGCTATGTGCCATAGCGATCAAATCATCGGTCGTATCTCCCATTGCTGACAATACTACTACTACATCATGACCGGCTCTGTAATCTTCGATGCATCTCTCTGCCACGCGAAATATTCTTTCTTTATTAGCCACAGAACTTCCGCCAAACTTCTTTACAATTAACATAGCTCCTCCTTAGCATTCCAGAAGATGATCAATCAATCGATAACCATCCTTCCAGATGCATGTGCTCTTTGCTGCTTCTTTTTCATTATATGTATGAATTCCGTCAATTGCCTTTCTACTGTCGTAAATCATATACGGAACCGGCTCAGATGTATGTGTTCTCACACAGATCGGCGTCGGATGATCCGGAAGTATCATTAGTCTGTAATCTTCTCCCGACCGGTCCATTGCTTCCGTGATCCTTGCCACAACACGACCATCCACATTCTCAATCGCTGTAATCTTATCCGTCATAGAACCCATGTGTCCCATCTCATCCGGTGCTTCTACATGTACATAAGCAAAATCATAACCATCCTCTAACAATGCGTGGATTGCCGCATCTGCTTTGCCCTCATAATTGGTATGCAGTCCACCATTGGCACCTTCTACGATAATGCGATCCATATCTGCACCGACTGCAATTCCTTTCAACAGATCCACCGCCGAGATCATCACACCCTTTTTGCCGGTCTTTTCTTCAAATGATGCAAGTGCCGGTCTGGTACCTGCACCCCAGAACCATGCAGAATTAGCCGGGTTCAGTCCCTGCTTCTTGCGCTCTACATTGATCGGATGATCTTTCAATATCTCATAGCTCTTCTTCATCATGTCAAGGAGTACCAGATCCTTCGGCAGGTATTCTCCAACGGTCTTTGTCAGGATATCATGCGGCGCCGTAAGTTCTAACACTTTACCATGTTTCCAGATCAGAAGATGACGGTAACTGGTACCTGCGTAGAATTCATAACCTTCTCTTTTCAGGCCTTCTTTTAATGCCTCTAACAAAACGGTAGAATCTTCGGTACTGATCTCACTGGAACTATGATCGATGATCTTCTGATCTTCGTAAGCACCACCATCTTCCGTCAGTGTCACAAGATTACAGCGGAACGACACATCATCTGCTGCCATATCTACACCGATACTGAGTGCTTCTAACGGTGATCTTCCGGTATAATAGATCTTCGGATCATATCCCATCACTGACAGATTGGCCGTATCACTTCCCGGTGCCATTCCTTCCGGCACCATAGATGCCAGTCCAATCTCCGCTTTCTCTGCAAGGCGGTCAAAATTCGGTGTATCAGCAGCTTCCAGCGTTGTCTTACCGCCCAATTCCTCCAGCGGTCTTCCTGCCATTCCGTCACTTAACACGATGATATATTTCATAAACTAGTCCTCCACGCGAATCATGCTGATAATATCTTCTGTATAATCAGACACTTTTTTCTCATATAAGCCCTCTTTCATGGATTCTGTCACAAATCCGAACTCTCCGTCAATCTCCGGAACTTCAACATACTGTAGCATTCCGAAAGATGCTTCCAGTTTCTGCTGAAGTTCTTCTTTCTTACCTTTGATACGTACAAAGAAACGATGCTCAACTTCTTCCTGTTTCTGGATTTGAAGTTTCTCCTCGCTCCATCCATAGCCAAGATTATGACCGATATTCTTAACTGCTTCGACCACATCACCAACTACAGCGCTGGCCGTTGGAAGCTTGCCTGCGCCACTTCCGTAGAACATCGCATCGCCCAGCATATTGCCATGTACAAATACTGAATTAAAGACTCCGTTAACACTGAACAGTGGATGATCCTGACTCAGAAGACACGGAGATACCATGGCACTAAGCGTCTCACCATGTCTCTTGCATGTTGCAAGAAGCTTCACCGTTCTTCCCATTACCTTTGCATACTGCATATCTTCTACTGTTACTTTCGTAATACCTTCACAGTAAAGGTCTTCAAAATCTACCTGCTTGCCGGAAATAATAGACGCCAGGATTGCAATCTTACGGCAAGCGTCATAGCCCTCCACATCTGCCTCCGGATTACGCTCTGCAAATCCATTGTCCTGTGCCTCTTTTAACACATCATCGTATCCGGCGCCTTCATAAAACATCTTAGTCATCATATAGTTGGTTGTTCCATTCAGAATTCCCACGATCTCTTCGATCACGTCTCCGGTCAGAGATTCATACAAGCTTCTGAGGATTGGAATACCTCCACCCACACTTGCTTCATAGAAGAAATTCACATTCTGCTCTTTTGCAACACGGATCAGCTCTGCGCCATGCTTTGCCACCAGTGCCTTATTCGATGTGGCAACATTCTTTCCTGCCAAAAGACTTCTCTTTACAAATGTATAAGCCGGTTCAATACCACCCATCACTTCTACAACGATCTGAACTTCTTCGTCATTTACGATCTCTTCAAAATCATGAGTGATTACCTCCTGCACCGGATCTCCCGGAAAATCTCTCAGATCCAGTACATATTTTACTTCCAGTTCTTCTCCTGCTCTCTGTGCGATCACTTCACGGTTGGTACGGAGTACCTCATAGACTCCGGATCCTACTGTTCCATATCCAAGCACTGCTATCTTTGCCATATCTTCTACCCTTTCCTCTGTTCCTGTAAAAAAGCATTAATAAATGGTTCCAATGCTCCGTCCAGCACTGCGCCGACGTTGCTGCTCTCCGCACCTGTCCGATGATCCTTCACCAACGTATACGGCTGCATAACATATGAACGGATCTGATTGCCGAATCCGATCTCTTTGATCTCACCACGGATATCTGACACCTTATCCGCCTGCTCCTGCTCTTTCAGGAGCTTTAACTTCGCTTTCAGCATCTGCATTGCCTTATCACGGTTATGATGCTGTGAGCGTTCATTCTGGCACTGTACCACAATTCCTGTCGGCAGATGCGTGATACGGATTGCCGATGATGTCTTATTGACATGCTGACCACCCGCTCCACTGGCACGATAGGTATCGATCTTCAGTTCATCATCACTGAGTTCAATATCATCAATATTATCCTCAATATCCGGAATCACATCACAGGATGCAAATGATGTCTGTCTCTTTCCTGCAGAATTAAATGGCGAAATACGCACCAGGCGGTGTACGCCTTTTTCAGACTTAAAATATCCATAGGCATTCTCACCACTGACCTCAAACGTAACCGTCTTAATCCCCGCCACATCTCCTTCCAGAAAGTCCAGTACCTTCACACCGAATCCTTTGCGCTCTGCAAATCTGCTGTACATGCGGTACAGCATGCTCGCCCAGTCACAGGACTCCGTTCCGCCAGCTCCTGCATGAAGTGTTACAATTGCATTATACTTATCATATTCGCCCGACAGAAGCGTCTGGATGCGCAGGCTCTCATAACCCTCTTCAAATGCATTCAGCTCTTCTTCTATCTCAGGAAGCACCGATTCGTCTTCTTCCTCATACGCCATCTCAATCAACAGTCCAATATCTTCATAGCTCTGTTCCAGATGTTCCACTGTCTCTACCTGATCTTTCAGATCTTTGAGATCCTTCATAATCTTCTGGCTTTCTTCCGGTTCATCCCAGAATCCCGGTTCTTCCATCTTACGTTCTAATTCTTCAATCCTCTGTTTCTTTCCAGGGATGTCAAAGTGAATCCCTCATTTCAGCAAGTGGGCTCTCGTAAGCACTGAGCCGTCCTTTATACTGGTCCAGTTCTACCACACTATCACCTCTTTCTATCTTAAATGCATGAGATACCGGGACGTTTATTTACGTCCGCAACACTGTTTATACTTCTTACCGCTTCCACATGGACATGGATCATTTGGATAGATCTTCTTATTTTCACGCTTCTTCGGTGCACGTACGGCACTTTCATCCTTATTCGTACCGGTTACCTTGGCTACTTCTTCGCGTTCTGCTTTCTGCTCAATCTTCACACGGTATAATGCACGGATCGTATCAGCAGAAATTGCTCTTGTCATCTCATCAAACATCTCATATCCGATCATCTTGTACTCAACCTTCGGATCTCTCTGACCATATGCCTGCAATCCAATACCCTGACGCAGCTGATCCATGTCATCGATGTGATCCATCCATTTATTATCGATAACCTTCAAAAGAACCACTCGCTCCAGTTCACGGATATGCTCCGGTTCCGGGAACTCTGCTTCTTTCTGCTCATACAGCTTCACCGCACGCTCTTTCAGCATATGCTTCAGCTTCTTAGCATTCATATCCTTAACTTCTTCCGGTGCAACCGGCTTCATCGGGATCACATTACAGAGGCTTACATTAAAGTTCACCAGATCCCAGTCTTCCGGATCTGCATCCGCAGGAATATCACTGTCTACCAGATTCTCCACATATTCTGTGATCATATGGATGATAGAATCACGCATACTCTCGCCGTCCAGGACCTTCTTTCTCTCAGAGTAGATGATCTCTCTCTGCTCATTCATTACCTGATCATATTCCAACAGGTTCTTACGAATACCAAAGTTGTTATTCTCAATCTTCTCCTGTGCCTTCTCGATTGCACTGGATAACATCTTATGCTCAATCTGTTCGCCATCTTCTACACCAAGTGCATTAAACACGCTCATCAGACGTTCAGAACCAAACAAGCGCATCAGATCATCTTCCAGAGAAATGTAGAATCTGGATTCACCCGGATCTCCCTGTCGTCCGGCACGTCCACGGAGCTGATTGTCAATACGTCTGGACTCATGACGCTCTGTACCGATGATCTTAAGACCGCCGGCTTTTCTTGCCGCATCGTCCAGCTTAATATCCGTACCACGACCAGCCATATTAGTAGCAATCGTTACTGCTCCATGCTGACCTGCCTGTGCTACAATCTCAGCTTCCATCTCATGAAACTTGGCATTCAATACATTGTGCTGTACACCTCTTCGCTTCAGCATACCACTCAGAAGTTCCGATACCTCGATCGTGATCGTACCAACCAGCACCGGCTGTCCTTTGGCATGTGCTTCTTCTACTGCATCGCAGACTGCTCTGTATTTTTCCTTTTGCGTCTTATATACGGCATCATCCAGATCCTGACGGATGACCGGCTTATTGGTCGGGATTTCTACAACGTCCATTCCGTAGATCTCACGGAACTCCTTCTCCTCTGTCAGCGCGGTACCTGTCATACCACTCTTCTTCTCGTATTTATTAAACAGATTCTGAAATGTAATGGTCGCCAGAGTTTTACTCTCACGTTTCACCTTTACATGTTCCTTCGCCTCAATCGCCTGATGCAGACCATCAGAATAACGGCGTCCCGGCATGATACGTCCGGTAAATTCATCTACGATCAGTACTTCATCATCCTTAACCACATAATCCTGGTCACGGAACATCAGGTTATGCGCACGGAGTGCCAGGATAATGTTATGCTGGATTTCCAGGTTCTCCGGATCAGCCAGATTGTCCAGATGGAAGAACTTCTCTACCTTCTTCACACCATCTTCTGTCAGGTTGATGTTCTTTTCCTTCTCATCTACGATAAAGTCTCCGGTTTCCTCGATCTCTTCTCCCATGATGGCGTTGATCTTAGAGAACTCTCCGCTGGCTTCACCTTTTTCCATCTGTCTTGCAAGAATGTCACATGCTTCATAAAGCTTCGTTGACTTGCCGCTCTGTCCGGAAATGATCAGTGGTGTACGTGCTTCATCGATCAATACAGAGTCGACCTCATCGATAACAGCAAACTTCATACCGCGCTGTACCAGCTGTTCCTTGTAAATGACCATGTTATCTCTCAGATAATCAAATCCGAGTTCGTTATTTGTTACGTAAGTAATGTCGCAGTTATAAGCAGCACGACGTTCTTCTTTGTCCATACTGTTCAGTACTACGCCGACTGTCAGTCCCAGAAATTCATGTACCTGTCCCATCCACTCTGAGTCACGCTTTGCCAGATAGTCATTGACCGTAACGATATGTACACCTTCTCCTGTCAATGCATTCAGATATGCCGGAAGGGTAGATACCAGTGTCTTACCTTCACCAGTTTTCATCTCAGCGATACGTCCCTGATGAAGAACGACACCGCCGACTAACTGTACACGGAAATGACGCATGCCAAGTACTCTGACAGACGCCTCTCTCACCGTCGCGTACGCCTCTGGAAGCAGGTCATCCAAAGACTCTCCTTCTGCATAACGTTCTTTGTATTCACGGGTTTTGTCCCGAAGCTCTGCATCCGACAGCTTCTGCATCTCCGGCTCCAGTGCTTCTATGCGATCCACGATAGGATAAATTCGCTTTAATTCATTTTCACTATGTGTTCCAAACAACTTTTGTAATAAGCCCATATTGGTAACTCCTCGTTTTCATTAATTCTATAAAATAACTATTTTATTGTACCACTAACCCTCATCCAATTCAATCATTTCAACTACTGAAAGTACAGGATCAACCGTACAGATTCAGGTCATCAGACTCCCGCTATCATTCTTAATAATAATTCTTAACAACATCGTAAGCAACCTTGCCGCCAAAAAGATCCAAAGCACTGCCAATGGTAAAGTCCAGTTTTCCTCCGGACTGCACTCGGAATCGTTCCAGATCTTCCATAGTTCCGATTCCTCCCGCATAAGTAATCGGCCGCCCCTCACAAGATGCCAGAATGCTCACCAGCTCCTCCGGTGCACCCGCTGATTTTCCTTCCACATCTACACCATGGATCAGAAATTCATCACAATAAGCGCCAAGCTTTCCCATGAGTTCCGAAGTAAGCTTCTCATCCGTAAATGTCTGCCAACGGTCAGTCACAATATAATATGCACCATCCTCCCGCTTCCTGCAGCTGAGATCCAGAACCAGATGCTCCCTCCCTGTTACCTGCAGAAGTTGTTCCAGCCTGTCCCAACGGATTCTTCCTTCCCGGAACACATAAGATGTCACAATCACGTGGCTTGCTCCTGCATCCAGATATTCTTTTGCATTCTCCGCTGTCACACCGCCACCGATCTGCATCCCTCCTGGGAATGCCTGAAGTGCTGCCAGTGCCTGCTTACGGGTTGCCTCGTAGTATTCGGATCCTGCCGGATTCAGCAGGATAATGTGTCCACCTCTCAAATTGTCCTTTTTGTACATTTTTGCATAAAAAGTACTGTTCTGTTCCGAAATATAATTCTCTTCTGCCTGATCTCCGGCATCTTTCAGGCTTCCGCCCACAATCTGTTTTACCTTTCCATTATGTATATCGATACATGGTCTGAACCGCATTCTCTTTCTCCCAATCTTTTTCCTTATATAAAGACAGACGGAGGAGCACATCCTCCGTCTGCTTAACTCTCTTATCTGTTAGTTCTGTTATCACTGTTGTTGTTCTGCACATCGCCATCCAGATCATCTGCGCCGTCACGAACTGCATCACCAGCATCGTCGACACCGTCCCGGATTGCATCACCAGCATCGTCGGCACCGTCCCGGATTGCATCACCAGCATCGTCGGCACCGTCCCGGATCGCATCACCGGCATCATCAATTGTGCCATCATTTACCGTGCCGTTATCTGCAGCATCGCCACTGTTTCCACAACCGGTAAGTCCACACATCAATCCTGCACACAGCAGGATCGCCAGCGTTTTCTTTAACTGTTTCATAGATTAAATCTCCCTTTCATGTATATTCTTTGATAATCAAGTAATACTTGGTACCAGTAATATCTGCATTTTTTAAGAATATATACCATATCAGGCTCATTCCATGAATGGAAGTATCTGGAAAACTAGAACTGGATCACATCTGACATATCATAAAGTCCCGGCTCTTTTCCTGCCAGAAATGCTGCTGCGGACACCGCTCCCTTTGCAAAAATAGCTTTGGAATATGCAGTATGTTTGAATTCGATCACTTCATCTTCACCGGCGTAGATTACTTCATGTTCGCCTACGATCGTACCGCCGCGTACTGCCGCGATACCAATTTCCTTATCAGAACGTTTCTTTCTCTCCTGACTTCTATCGTAGGTATATGAGTATACATTGTCCATCGCTTCATTGATAGAATCTGCCAGCGCCAGTGCTGTACCGCTCGGTGCATCTACTTTCTGATTGTGATGTTTCTCTACGATCTCAATGTCATATCCTGCCGGAGCAAGCACCTTAGATGCATCCTTCAGAAGCTTCATCAACAGGTTCACTCCCAGAGACATATTAGCAGAACGAAGCACTGCAACTTTTTCCGAAGTCTTCTTAACCTTTGCTATCTGTTCTTCACTCAGTCCTGTAGTACACAGAACCACCGGAAGCCCTTTCTTCGCACATGCTTCCAGCAGGTCATCTACTGCTGCCGCATTGGAAAAATCGATCACTACATCTACCGGCACATCACACGCTTCCACGCTTTCAAATACCGGATATGGATTCTCTCTTCCAAGGAATCTGTCCACACCTGCAGCCAGTTCCATTCCTTCTGTCTCATCCACCATGCGGCTGACTACCTGTCCCATCTTGCCGTTACATCCATGCATTAATACTTTTATCATCAGAATCCTCCTATATGCTATGTAAGGACAGAGGGCGATCATCCCGCCGTCTGTCCTTGTTATATGACTTATTAACTCACTTATACAAGCTGAATACCAAAATCCTTCATGGCTTTTGCCAGGCTCTTCTCATGCTCTGCTGAAATATCTGTCAGAGGCATACGAAGTCCTCCGCATTCCATTCCCATTAGGTTCACTGCCTTCTTAACCGGGATCGGATTCACCTCACAGAATAACTGCTCAATCAACGGAATCGCCTTAAGCTGCATATCACGTGCAGCCTTTACATCTCCCTCAAAGAACTTCGCACAGATATCGTGTGTATACTGTGGGGCTACATTAGAGAGTACCGAGATCACACCAATACCACCCAATGAAAGAAGCGGAACAATCTGATCATCATTACCGGAATACAGATCTATCTTTCCGTCTGTCAGGTTCATGATCTTAGCCACCTGGCTGATATTACCGGATGCTTCTTTGATCGCTACGATATTATCCGTCTCTTTTACCAGTGTTGCTACCGTCTCAGGAGCAATATTCATGCCTGTACGGCTGGCTACGCTGTACATAATGATCGGAGCCTTTGCTTCCTTTGCAACTGCCTTGTAGTGTGCGATCAAGCCATCCTGTGTCGCTTTGTTATAATATGGTGTCACCAGAAGAAGTCCGTCTACACCATACTCTACTGCTTCTTTCGACATATCAATCGTTGTATAAGTAGCGTTGGAACCGGTACCTGCAATTACCGGAAGTCTCTTCCTGGTACGTTCTACCGCGAAGCGGATGCACTCCATATGTTCTTCTTCCGATAAAGTAGAAGATTCTCCTGTTGTTCCACATATAATAATACTGTCTGTACCATGTTCGCAATGGTAATCAATCAGCTCATCTAATTTGTCATAATTAACGCTTCCATCTTCATGAAAAGGTGTGACCAGCGCCACTCCTGCGCCTGTAAATATTGCCATATTATCCCTCCTGAACTGCTGAATATTTATATATGTACAAAATTCTAACATTATTCTTTTTTCGTGTCAATGGAGCGATTATGGCGTCTCTGTGACCGGAGCGAATTTAATCCTTATCATTCCTCTGCATCATCCATACATTCCAGCTTGCTGACAGATACTTCATAAGCCGTCCGTTTCTCTGTCTCAGTCTCCGACAGACGTTTCACATACTCTCTGCTTTGAATTCTTCCAAGCACCTGTACATGCTCTCCTACTTCAAAAGCGGAAGCGTACCTTGCATTGCGTCCCCAACAGATACACGGAATATAATCAGACTTACCATATGGTCTGTTAACTGCCAGTAACAGATCTGCTATCTCACGTCCTAACGGTGTTTTTCGATAGATCGGCTGTTTACAGATATAGCCATCAAGCAGCACTGAATTCGTCTTAGCACCGTCCGGTTCCTCACTGATAAATTCCACTTCCCGCACAAATACCGACAAGATCAGCCGGTTCTTCTGCTCTTCGTGACGATTATAGGAACGGAACTGTCCATTTACCATAATGTATTCACCCGTATAGTCCTGTGTCACATCCAAAAGTCTCTCTGAGATCATAAGCGGAATCTGATCTTCCGAGTTACTGAGTCGTCTGACCAACACATCTACCATATAAAAGCCTTCTCCGAAAACCTCATGGCTGAATACAAATTTTCCTGCGATCTCTCCGATAATTGTCACCTGGTTGTTTTCAATAATCTTATCTGACATCAATGTAATTCTCCCTTCCTCCAAAATGTATTTCAGGCTTCTTTGTCTCCCGGCATTACTCTGTCATTCACCGGGGTAATACCTAGTTTATGCATTCACATTTCTCTTTAGAACTGCTTTTCTTCCGGTTTTTCTTTTCTTTGATTAGTAGTTGTAATTTCAAAAAAATATGATACAATACTAAAGTTGAACACATTAAATAGGTAAAAGTATTGAATTGTAAAGGAAGATATTTATGAGACAAAAAAGAGAAGACGTCCGCAATATCGCGATCATTGCCCATGTCGATCATGGCAAGACGACACTTGTGGATGAATTACTGAAGCAGAGTGGTGTATTCCGTGAGAATCAGGAAGTTGCGGAACGTGTCATGGACTCCAACGACATCGAACGCGAGCGTGGTATTACCATCCTCTCCAAGAACACCGCCGTATATTATAAAGATACCAAAATCAATATCATCGACACACCGGGACATGCCGACTTCGGCGGCGAGGTAGAGCGTGTTCTCAAGATGGTAAATGGTGTAGTTCTGGTAGTAGATGCATTTGAAGGTGCCATGCCACAGACCAAGTTCGTACTGCGCAAGGCTCTGGAACTGAAACTGCCGGTTATCGTGTGCATCAATAAGATCGATCGTCCGGAAGCAAGACCGGAGGAAGTCATCGATGAAGTACTGGAACTCTTTATCGATTTGGATGCTGACGAGGAGCAGCTTGAATGCCCATTCGTATACGCTTCCGCTAAAAATGGTTACGCGATCCTGGAGCTGGATGACAGCCCGGACAACATGATTCCACTGTTCGAAACGATTCTGGACTATATTCCTGCACCAGAAGGTGATCCGGAAGCCGGCACACAGGTACTGATCAGCACCATCGATTACAACGAATACGTAGGACGTATCGGAATCGGTAAAGTTGATAACGGAACCATCCGTGTAAACCAGGATATGGTCGTAGTCAATGAACACAATCCGGATCGCCAGGAAAAGGTACGTATCAGTAAGCTGTACGAATTCGACGGACTGGACAAGATTGATGTCAAGGAAGCTACCATCGGTTCTATCGTGGCTGTATCCGGTATCTCAGACATTTCCATTGGTGATACCTTGTGCTCACCGGAGAATCCGCAGGCAATCCCATTCCAGAAAATCTCTGAGCCTACGATTGCAATGCAGTTTATCGTAAACGACAGTCCACTCGCAGGTCAGGAAGGTAAATACGTAACTTCCCGTCACATTCGTGACCGTCTGATGCGCGAGTTGAATACTGACGTCAGCCTCCGCGTAGAAGAGACAGACAATATGGATAGTTTTAAAGTATCCGGACGTGGTGAGCTTCACCTGTCTGTCCTGATCGAGAATATGCGCCGTGAAGGATATGAATTTGCAGTAAGTAAAGCTGAGGTTCTGTACAAAAAAGATGAAAAAGGCAAACTTCTGGAGCCAATGGAACTTGCATATATTGACGTACCGGACGAATTTACCGGAACTGTCATTGAGAAATTAGGTCAGCGAAAAGGTGAACTTCGCAACATGGATGCCAGCAGCGGTGCTTATACCCGTCTGGAATTTTCTATCCCTGCCCGTGGTCTGATCGGATACCGTGGCGAATTCATGACTGACACCAAGGGAAATGGTATCATGAACACACTGTTCGACGGATATGCTCCATACAAGGGTGACATCCAGTATCGTAAACAGGGCTCCCTGATTTCATTCGAGACCGGAGAATCTGTTACTTACGGTCTGTTCAATGCTCAGGAACGTGGTACTCTCTTCATCGGTGCTGGTGAAAAAGTATACTCTGGTATGGTCATCGGACAGAACGGTAAGACTGACGATATCGAAGTAAATGTATGCAAGACCAAGCATCTGACCAACACCCGTTCATCTGGTGCTGATGATGCGCTTCGTCTGACCACACCAAAGGTGCTGAGTCTGGAAGAAGCTCTGGACTTCATCGACACCGACGAATTACTGGAGGTAACACCTAAGAGTCTTCGTATCCGCAAGAAGATCCTGGATCCAAGACTCCGTAAACGTGCTAACATGAAGCAGAGCTAATCTGTGGAGGATACCCATGAAAGAAAAATGTACTCTTATCATTTCCAGTCTTGCCTATGCACTGGAAATGATCATCACCATAGCCATGCTGATCGGCACCGGACTCCTCTGCTTCCGCCTGATCTGTTCCATCTTTCACCTGATGGATGGCGATCCGTTCGAAGCATATGAGCATCTCCTTTCTTACAGCATGAACCTGATAATCTGTGTAGAACTGATCCGCATGATGTATTATCACACTTCTGATATGGTATTCGAACTGCTGGTATTTGCACTGGCAAGGCAGGTCATTATCGACCACACCTCAGCGATTACCAGCCTGATCGGTGTATGCGCCATTGCCGTACTGTTCGCCACAAGAAAGTTCCTGTTTACCACTCATGTACTCTCTGCCGATACCGATGACGAAGACGGCAAAAAGAGTGAAAAAGAAAACAAATAAAAACTATACAATGTCTGACAAACGTGCTATACTCAACATATCAGAAAGATTGTTGTTTGAAATATCAATTGTCAGACATTTTATTTTTCTGAAAATCACTGTTAAAGGAGTGGATTTTATGAATTTTATCATCAGTGGAAAGAACATCGAAGTAACCCCGGGTCTGAAGGACAGCGTCATTAGTAAGCTTGGTAAGCTGGAGAGGTATTTTACACCTGACACAGAAATTATCGTAACCTTAAGCGTTGAAAAAGACCGTCAGAAGATCGAGGTAACCATTCCGGTCAAAGGTGATATCATCCGTTCTGAGCAGACAAGCACAGATATGTATGTATCCATTGACCTCGTAGAAGAAGTGATCGAACGTCAACTTCGCAAATATAAAAACAAACTGATAGCAAGGCATCAGGAAGGCGGTACTTTCAAACAGGAATTCTTCGAAGAAGAACCTGCCATCGACAGCAATGACGAGATTCAGATCGTGCGCACCAAGAAGTTTGGTATCAAGCCAATGTTCCCGGAAGATGCTTGTGTACAGATGGAACTTCTCGGACACGATTTCTTCGTATTCTCTAATGCAGAAACAGAAGAAGTTAATGTCGTGTACAAGAGAAAGAACGGTACATTTGGTCTGATCGAGCCTGAATTTCAGTAAACAATATGCATAATCATTCAGGGATAATCCCTGATATCAAAAATCCTGGAGATCATTTCTCCAGGATTTTTATCTGTCCATTTATCTCTGCATAAAAGCAGGCTCCTATCTCTTCCATGGAAGCTCTTGCTCCCGTCCCTTCTGTAATCTCTTCCTGTACCGCAGTAAGTTCCTCTACAGGAATCACGCAGGTCAATTGCACTTTGTCTGTGTACACCGAATCCAGAATGGTAATCTTCCGCTCTCCTAATATATATTGAATCTTACCAAGGTCTCCGTACTCGGTATCTACGGAAAGCTTTATTCCCCGAATCCGGGATATAATCTGTGAATGGGCCAGTCCCTCTTTCGTTGCTCCGGAATATGCTCTTACCAGCCCTCCCGTACCAAGCAGTGTACCCCCAAAATATCTGGTCACTACCACTGCTACATTATGGATATCCTCTCCCATCAGCACATCTAACATCGGCTTTCCCGCCGTACCTCCCGGCTCTCCGTCATCACTGAATCTGGCAAGTTCATGTCGGTCACCGATCACATATGCAAAGCAGTGATGTCTGGCATCCCAGTATTTCTTTTTAATATCAGCAATAAATGCCTGTGCTTCATCTTCACTTGACACCGGCATTACATCTGCGATAAAACGAGACTTTTTTTCTACAATTTCACCTGTTCCGCCTCTATAGGCCAACTTGTATTCTTCTGGCATATTTTCACCTTTCCTTCTTGTCCTGAATACTACTATAACGGATTTATTAAGATTTTCCTACATAAATATGAAGATTTTAATTTTTTCTTTATTTAAATTATCAAGTTTGGTATAATACTGTGGATAAAGGAGGCTAAATTCATGAATTATGGAAGACGAAAAGCTTCAAAAAGGCAAAAAGAAATCACCTCCAAAGGTACCATGCAGGGAAAACGCATGGGAGTGCGATTATTCAAGGCCTTTTTGCTTTTGATACTTGTCGCCTGTGTAAGTGTGGGAGTAGGCGGCCTCATTTTTGTAAAAAAGATCATCAACGACTCGCCCGACATCTCTCCGGATGATGTACGTCCAAGTGGCTATACTACTTTTGTGTATGCAGATGACGGAACCACAGAGCTGGAACGTTTCGTTGCATCAGGATCCAACCGTATCTACAAGTCGATTGATGAGATACCAACTGATCTGCAGCATGCATTTGTCGCAATTGAGGACGAACGTTTCTATGATCATAAGGGAATTGACCCACAGGGTATCCTGCGTGCCTTCGTTGTAGGTGTCGCACACGGTGGTAACTTCAGTGAGGGTGCCAGTACTCTTACCCAACAGCTGATCAAGAACAACGTATTCCCGAACTTCGTATCTGAAAATACATTTTCTGAAAAACTGGAACGTAAGATCCAGGAGCAGTACCTTGCCCTGAAGATTGAAAAGCAGATGTCCAAAGATGAAATCCTGGAGTGTTATATGAACACAATTAACCTTGGACAGAACACACTGGGTGTTCAGGCTGCTTCCAAACGCTATTTTAACAAGGATGTATCCGAACTTACGCTTTCGGAATCGGCAGTAATCGCAGGTATTACTCAGAATCCATCCGGTTATGATCCGGTCACTCAGCCGGAAGCCAATGCAAAGAGACGAAAAAAGGTTCTGGGCAATATGCTTAAGCAGGGATATATTGATCAGACTGCCTACGATGAGGCAATGGCAGATGATGTATATGCCAGAATCCAGACTGTTAACAGTGAGATTGGACAGGATTCTCCAAACAGCTACTTTGTAGATGCATTGTCTGAACAGGTAGTAAGTGATCTGATGGATCGTCTCGGCTACTCTGAGACACAGGCATACAATGCACTGTACAGCGGTGGACTCAGCATTTACTCTACTCAGAATGTAGAGATGCAGAAGATCTGCGATGAAGAAATGAATAATTCAGAAAACTATCCATGGCTGACAGAAGTTGGTATTGCCTACGCACTGACAGTAACCCGTGCCGATGGAACGGTTGAAAATTACGGCTCCAACGACCTGCGTAACTATGCACTGAATGTCAAAGGTGACAAGCAGGGACTGCTCTATTCTTCTGAGGATGAAGCAAGAGCCTTTGTAGAGGAATGGAAATCCACCATTGCACAGGAAGGTGATACTTACGTAGAGAACCTTACTCTTACTCCACAACCTCAGGCATCTGTCACACTGATGGATCAATCCAACGGACAGATCAAAGCAATGGTCGGTGGACGTGGCACCAAAACATCCAGCCTGAGCCTGAACCGTGCATACAAGGGTTCCCCTAGACAGCCGGGATCATGTTTCAAGATTCTTTCCACTTACGCGCCTGCGCTGGATGCATGTGGTCAGACACTGGCAACCATCATCCGCGATGAACCATGGCATTATTCCAATGGGGCTTCTCTGAAGAATGCATCCGGAAGTTATCTTGGTGACATTACCATGAGAAAAGCCATTGAACAGTCACAGAATGTATGCGCTGTTAAGACAATTGACGAAGTAACACCTGCACTGGGATATCAGTATGCTAAGAATTTCGGAATCACCACCCTGGAGGATTCTGACAAAGTAGAATCCATCGCACTTGGTGGTCTGACTAACGGTGTATATAACTATCAGCTCTGCGGAGCATTTGCAACGATTGCTAACGGCGGCGTATACAACACGCCAACTCTTTATACCAAGATCCTTGACCATGACGGTAATGTTCTTCTGGAAGGTAATAAAGAGACTAAGACCGTGATTAAGGATTCCACTGCCGCACTGCTCACCAGTGCCATGGAAGACGTTGTTACCAGCGGTACAGGACGTAATGCACAACTTGACAACATGCCGGTAGCCGGTAAGACCGGTACTACTGACCACGATCAGGACCTCTGGTTCTGTGCATTCACTCCATATTACACCTGTGCAGTATGGGGCGGATACGACGAGAACAAGTCACTGACAGGTATCGATACCCAGTATCGTTTCCGAATCTGGAAAAGCATTATGAGCAGAGTTCATGCAAATCTGGAAGAAAAAGATTTTACCATGCCTTCCAGTGTAGAAAAGAAATCTGTATGCTCGATCACCGGATATCTGGCAAGACCATCCTGCCCGACAGTAACGGAATATTTTGCAAAAGGTTCTGTACCTGATGAGACCTGTCCGGGACACGGTAATTATTATGAAGAAAGTGACTCTTCAGACGAAGAATCAACCGATAACAGTGAAAATAATTCCGGCAGCACCGGTAACACTGATAACAGTGGTAACACTGGCGGTAATTCTGGTGGTAACACCGGTGGCAATTCTGGTGGTAACACCGGTGGCAATTCTGGTGGCAACACTGGCGGCAATACCGGTGGTAATACTGGTGGCGGCGAAACTGGAGGTGGAGAGACACCAACTCCGGAACAGCCTTCTGCGAGACTACTCTTACCGAATCTGAGAGGTATCTACAAATTTAAAAGTTAACTCAAAAGGAGTGAAGTTCAATTGGAACTTCACTCCTTTTATGTATCGTGTATTTAATTCAAAATCAACCTTGCAGCTCCACAGATACCTGCATCATTGCCAAGTTCAGCTAATACAATCTTCGTATCTTTATTCGCAAAGAATGCTCTCTTCTGGAATTCCTTTTCCACAAACGGAATCAATACCGGACCTGCTTTTGACACACCGCCACCGATCACAAACACTGCCGGATCCACCACTACAGCAAGACTCGCCAATGCCGCTCCAAGATATCGTCCGAATTCATCCGCAATGCGAGTTGCAAGTGCATCTCCCGCTTTTACTGCATCAAACACATCTTTGGCACTTGGTTCTCTATGAAGCACAGTCTCTTCATGTTCCCCACTCAAGGCCTTTCTTGCCAGCTTTGCAATTCCAGTTGCAGATGCGTACTGTTCCAGACATCCATGCAGTCCACATCCACAGGCATCCTCTTCCTCACGGTTCACACAGATATGTCCGATCTCGCCGCCCGCGCCATGTTGCCCGACAATCATATGACCATTCACGATCACACCACCGCCAACACCTGTGCCAAGGGTTACCATGACAACATTTTTCTCGCCTCTTCCGGCCCCCAGCCACATCTCGCCCATAGCAGCTACATTGGCGTCATTTCCGACTTCCACATCCAGTCCAGTCAGCTCCTCCAGCTCTTTTTTCACTTCTTTGTATTTCCAGCCGAGATTTGCAC